>ERZ781275.1525-NODE-1525-length-14579-cov-3.437414_pt1 | contig 14579 bp, 11 predicted proteins | sample MGYA00375853_ERZ781275 | MGnify/ENA primary metagenome ERZ781275 (study PRJEB29790, sample SAMN03653691) | human gut metagenome | host: Homo sapiens | place: USA: Dallas, Texas | collected 2012-07-23 | study: EMG produced TPA metagenomics assembly of the Gut...
ATTTGTCATCTGCATCTGTCGTCACTAATGTCAAAATTGCATTTGAACTTGTAAACTTCTTTTTCACATCAAATTCCGGTGTTGAGGTATCGATATTTACATAAGCTATGCTTTCTACACTTGTTCGATCATACGCATCGTTGCTTCGGATACGAATAACGTGCTGTTTATCGCCCTTTATTCGGATTTCATATTTTCCACTTGTCGTATTCAGCTTTGCTTTCGTCCATTTAGGTGACTTATCGCTGCTATCGATATATTCCACCCATTGCCCAAGGCCATCTGTATTTGCAGTAAAATTGATTTCCATCAGTTTTGCTGCATCATACCATTTCGTCTGTGTATAATCATCCGCATTTGCGATTTCCAATGTTGGCGCAGCAGGACGTTTAGTATCCTGTGCAATAACAATTGTCTCGACATCACTTTCCAGAAGTGGAGGTCGTGCAGGATCATCCGGATCAATCATGACAGCACGGAAGCGATACTCGTAGACACCATTTCCATAAACTGAAAACCTTCCTGCCTTTGTTGAGGTTTCCGTATCTTCGATATTTGTCCAGCCATGCGTAATCTCATTGCCCTCTCTGTCATAGCATTGATATTGGAATGTCAGATCACTTGTTTTCACACCGCTCTCTGTATTGCTCAAGACCACCTCCACATGCTCTGTTGTCCATTCCCCGGATACATAACGGTCAGCGTTCTCATCTCTGCCGACAAATGCTTCCAGCTTCAATACCGGTGTCACACTGTATACATTTGTGATATCGGATGCAGCTATTGCACTTACATTCACTCCATCTCGTATCGTATTCCCGATGACCTCAGTTTCTAAACGTCCGTTTTCATTTATTTTAATCGTATAGACCTTGATATGGTCTCCGCTGAGAACCTCAGGAGCTTTACTGGAAAGTGTCAAGCCACTTACCTCTTTACCATTCAAGGTGACGTTCAGTTCTTTTTGCCCTGCTTGTGTATTCTGAACCTCAATCGTTACTTCCTTTTCACTTACTATGGTATCCTTATTGGGATCAATGATCGCGATATCCGGAAGCTCTTTATCAATACGCACCGGATATACGACAGATTCCTCGTGTAAGCTATTATCATTGACTGTGAAGGTAATACTGTATTCTCCATCCGGAAGATTGTTAAGTACTGCTTTCCCGTTAGCATCCAATGTCAGACTATCATCAGCAAATGCTTCTGTTCCTGCATAGGTCGTTGTATAGCTGACCTTGTTATCTTTAATTCCGCTTCCTGCATCACTGGCACTGATTGTGATACTATCTTTATTTGTCCAATTGGCAGACAGATCAGTTGGTGTTATTGTAAGAACAGGTAGAGTTGCATCGACATGGATGCCATCATAGACCTTTACATCTGATACATTTCCTGCATAATCTACACTTCTTGCAAATAATTTACCGCTAAAATCCTCTTCGATATTGACTTCACCTTTATATGCGTCAATCCATTTATCATCTGCAGGTAAAGCTGTATCTGCAGAAGCCATCTGATATTGATATTTCTGAAGTCCACTTCCTCCAGCATTATCCGTTCCACTGAATGTGTACGTAATATGATCTTTAAAGAATGTCTCTCCAGTGAGCATACTCAAAAAATTTGTAGCAGCCGCAGCCCATTTATCCTCTACCTGTGTGATATCTGTAAGGGTTGGCGCCGTCATATCGATACGAATGATATCCGTCGTCATAGATTCTGCACTCACACGCTTCATACTGTCAATTGTTCTTGCAATGATTCGGTAAGTGCCTTCCTTATCCAATGCAACATTTTCAACAGCCTGATCAATCGGAGCATTTATCCACGTAAGATCCCCACCTGTACTGTCACTAACCGGTTCATACTCCACATAGGTATCCCCTACCAGCTTCTGAATATGATACTGAATATGTTCCTTTGCTCCAGTATCTGCTGGAGTGAAGGATATCGTGACATCCTGTGCTGCATTTTTCCAAACACCGTTTTTAAATTCATCTATGTTTGCGAATTCAGGGGCAGAAGGACCAGTCTTATCGATATTGTCGATTGCCAATATTTCATCATAGCTTGTGATATTACCGGCTTCATCCTTTACCTGCACCTCTATTCCTGCTATATTTTCATTAAACTCATATACGAAGGTATTCGGATTCTTGCTATTTGCCGTTATCCATGTTGCTCCACCATCTACACTGTAGGCTGCAATCGGTGATGCATTCGCCGCTTCCTCTGCACTTTTCTCAATACAATTCACCTTCAAGGTAACATATGAAGTTGCGACATCCGGTGATTGCGGAGACAGTGTTACCGTTTTTATCATCGGGACGACTTGATCATGTCGGATTCGCAATCCATTTTTTGTGGTAGAATACGGTATTTCATCATCATCCCCATTTTTGATTACACGAAAGTAATAAGCTTTATCAATGGTTTGTTCCCCAAGGATTTGAAATTGGAATACACCGTCTACAGCTGAGATTTTTTTCCAGCTTGTAGAAGTAGGAGAATCTGCATATTCATAATACGCGGGTGTATCACTGCCATCCAGCCCACCGCTAATCGTGACCGTGATGTCCTTATTTGTCCATTTGCCATTGTATGCAGTTCCGTCTTCACTCATAACGGCACTCACTGTAATTGGTGTCTTTGGCTGCTCGACACCGACATCCGCCTTAACTTTTTTTACATCGACAGCCTTCGTTGTCACATTAGCTCCACTGACAGCCTTGAAGTAATACGTACCTTCAAAATCATCAGCAATCATAAAACTATATTCGTCTTTATCATTTTTACTGATTTTGATCCATGGAATCTCCTCATCACTTGGAATTTCATCTGCTGCACGTGCAGCAGATGACCAATTTGAGGGTACACCGCGATAATAATAGGATACACCGCTGGCTGGAATAGTACCAACAGGCGTAACAGTGAAAATGATTCCCTTCTCAGCACTCATATTTTCCTGATAGTCGCTCTTTGTTGCGACATCAATCGCTTTCACGTTTAATTCAGGAGTCGTCTTATCCTTTTTTATGTTGAAAACTGCTTCAGTGCCCTTAATATTTGCACGGGACACCGCACGGAAATGATATTCGCCTGTCTCACTGACCTTATTACTGTCCGTTGTGAAGACAGATTGAGCTTCCTTCGATTCTGAGCCATCAGCTTCTGTCTTCTTACCAAGACTCTTCCATGTGATATCCTCAGCCTTATGCCCATCATCCACCCAGGCTTTGATTTCTTCTGATGTAATATATTCCCAGCGATCTATTCCACTTTTCAGTTCTTTCTCATCTTCTTCGCTTAATGACAGCGTGATACTAATATCCTGATTGCTCCAATTGGCTATTTTCTCCCCCTGCTCATTTTCGATGACACCTCCAGGATATTCCGTTTTATCGTCATTCTGCAATTCTGCCTTTAAAACAGGCTTACCAGGTATTGTAGAATCCATGTATAGCTTTTCTTCTGCACTTATTGTTCTTCCGGCACGATCATATGCAGTAATCTGAATCCAGTATGCATCCTTTCCCTTCAATTCAAAATAAGGCTCTACATCCTTGAATTTTTCTTCATTCGTCTGAATTGTTTGTGTGATCGCTGCTTTTGCTTCATCAACGGTCCCATCTGGTTTCAATGCTCGAGCTGATAACTCATATTTTTCAATGCCTCCCTTTAATGAAGTGGCGTCTGCTTTTAGTTTCCCCCCTTCATACATAGTAGCGGCATAATCCTTTGCATGCGGTATGATTTTCGTATGTTCTCCGGCAAATTCTTCATCCAGATCAGCGGATGGCTGATCTGAAAATACAGCATCAAAGAATGATGTTTTAGCTGCTGTAGCCTCCTTGATATTCTCTGTTGTGATTGCCTTATCTTCCCCATTCTTCCCTGTTGGAAAATATGGCTTCATCGTATCGATTTTTACAGAATCAATTGGGACCTTAATTGTCGTATTGCCACTTCCATCAGAGCTGTCTGCAAGTTGCACATATAGACAGCCGCTGTAGTCATAGCCATCCGGATAAGTCGCTGTATCTTCACTGCTCACGCGCTCATATACGCCATCATTTGTATACTTAACAACAGAAGAAGCGAAAGGTATTGGATTTGTAGTATCATTCAATTCTTCCAGGGTTCCTACACGAATATAGGGAAAGCTGCTGCTGATGTTTCCGTTTTCTGCTGTATCCTTGATAGCAAAGGAAACACCGCCTTCATTATAGAAGTCACTACCCTCTACTTTATTTCCTGATTCCATGATATCTGCGGCTGTCAGATTATGCTGCAGCTCCACAGGTATTTCAACCGGAGCAGAGGAATGATCCGACAAATCGGAAACAGCACTATTATCCTGTTCATTAACCAGCATAAATGTATAGCTTCCAAGCTCCAGATTCAGTCCGTCAGCTCCCGTATTGATACTGACTTCACCGCTTGCTCCAGAACTTAAATCTTCCAATGCTGCATATCTTATGATTTTCCCGCTTTCGTCCTTTACAATCAGTTTGATACTGTGATTTTCTCCTGTAGTTGCGGATTCATAATTCAATTTGATGGTATCACCGGAAATTGCTTCAATTTTTTTAGACTGGCTTGCATTCATTGTAAAGTCAATACTGCTGTCATGCATAACCAGATTTACCGCTTCAGTTTGCGGATCAGCATTTACCGGTGTTCCACTTGAATTTTTCACATATGTAATCGAAGACAAGTCAGCAGATATCACTGGACGTACCGCTGCCTGCTGTTTCTTTTCTTCCGTTCCACAGGGTCCTGCGGGAACGAGGTCCCCATATGGGTTTAGCGGTCCATGCGATCCCCAAACATATATTCCTAGTGTCCCCGTCACTGGAGGACCTGCTGGTTTATCAATACCTGGCTTTGCGTTTTCCCAACACCCCTTACCACTATTACCACAAGGTAATGCCCTTAATTGCCTTTCAATCGCTTCATCCCATGTCTCATCCTGGTACCTAACATAATTCATCGTTTTATAAGCAGTATAGTAAGGTGCCCCATTATAATTTCTTTGTATCTGTACCCAGCCGTATTGATATTCGTCTCCAACACCTTCTCCCATTCGTATATCAGAAGTTAACCAGTCCGTGCTTACTTCTTCTCCTACACAAATCTCTCCATTAAGTGTAGACCATTCTAGTGTTTGCTTTGCTATCTTTCCATCTGGACCAAGAACCTGCTGAAAGCCTTCCTGAATAGTACCATCTACAGTCCCTGCTGTTCCTGTCCATGAATTCGTACCATTTCCTAAATTAGGAACATCTGTTATATCCACTGCGTCAGAAAGCTCAGCATTACCGCTAAGATAGGCAGAATCACCGGTTGATTTGATACTTTCTTCCCAACTTCTTAAAATATCTGGTACTTCATCAAAATAAATATTATCTGCTGCATTGTCATATGCTAACAATTGATTGTCATTTAAAACAGTAAACTGCTTTCCTCCAATATTCACCATATCTCCTGGCTGAAATTGAACAGATGATGGAATAGATTTTGGATCTTCCGCAAACAAATTGCCCGTATTTATTAAACCTGTAGCCATGGCTGTAACCATCGACAATGAGATCACACCAGCAGCTATGCCTATTTTATGTTTTCGTTTCATTTCTCCTTTTCCTCCATATTCTATATGTTTAAAATCATTTAAACTTACAATTGTCCCTATCCGGGCTTGTTCTCCCGCTTTACATATTTACTGATGATATATTTATTGATGATACGATTGAGGTTCATAAAAATTTGTATCATCTGGACCTGTGATTTTCTTATTCCCCATATAAGAATCTCGTGTGATGCATCGTTTAAAAAAAATTTTGTTTGCAGCATATCAAAAAATGAATTCACTCTGATCAAACAAAGCATTTTCCCTTTCACCTACCATTTCATTTCTTTTTATTCGGCGGTAATCAGAACAAGAAAAAGAATAACTTTATTGCTATCCTCCCATTCGCTATATGATTCTTTTGACCCCCAAAATCTTTTTGCTGGTATTTTCATTCTTCTTCTGCTATAATCGTCTTACAGTTACTTACTGTAAGACCTACACACTGAGATTATGCTGAATCAGAGCTTCTGATAGGCATTGTTCCAGTTTTCTTTTATCAGCTTTGACATTGCATTTTGCATTGCCCGGTTTGTGACATGCGTATATAGGTCTGCAGTAATCTGAATCGTTGAATGTCCTAGAACCTTGGAAACTATTTTCATATCAATCCCACATTCCAGACATCGTGTCGCAAAGGTATGCCGCAGATTATGGAATTTGATATCCTGCAATCCCGCTTCCTTTAATAGCTTTTTAAAGTGACATAATAATCGTTTCGGTTCCAGTGGGTTTCCTCTTTGATTGGTAAATACATACTGCTCCGGATTGTTTCTCATTTCCTCAGGCATCGTGGCGATATATGTCTTTAGGTCGTCCATCAAGCTCTTTGTGATCGGCACAAACCGCTGTCTTTTGTTTTTGGTCTTACTTACTATGATCTCTGTTTTCCCTGATGCTGTTTTCGTTCTGTATAATGTTTTAGATACGGATATCATGCTGTTTTTGGAATCGATATCTTTAATCTGTAACGCACATACTTCACCATTTCTTAAGCCTGCATATAAGGCAACCTTTGCGGTTAAATTTGAATTTGGTTCAAAGTGCGCATGGATATGACTTTCCAGCTTTTCCTGCTCCTCCTGCTCCAAAGCGTGTACCTCCGGCTTGATCTGCTTCGGGAAGCTGATACTGTGGCAGGGATTGTAATACATTTCTCCTTCCTCCACCGCTTTATCCAGTGCTTTCTTTAATAATGTAAAATGTTCTTTTACAGTCTTTGTACTAAGTCCTTTTTCTTCCCCTGTGATTCTGATTCTTCCATTTGAAAGCTTATCTAAAATATATTTTTTGATTATCGGGGCAGTAAGCTCAGTCAGTCTGTACTCACCGAGTACAGGTACGATATGTCTGAAAATATAGCTATTGTAATTATTAAAGGTATTTATAGTGATCTCTTTGGAAATATCATCAAGATATATTGATAGCCAGTCATTCAAAGTCTTCGGATTCTCTATGTTGATATTCAGCAGGAATGGATTCGTACAAATCTGCTGTGAATGTAATAGTGTCTGCATAAGTTTTAACCTCTTTTCCGTGACGAAAAGTGTCTGTCCAACTAACAAACAAATTTCATATATATATCATTTTTAACGACGTAATAGAACAAATTGTAAAAATAATATCAAAAATAAGGTTTTTTCTAGAAATTACCATGAAATCCCTTTACATTTTTTATAATATCTCTATAATATGAGGTGTAAAGGTAGTTGGAAAGTCTTACAGTAAGTAACTGTAAGATTTTATTTTTTTAGGATTTCCCTTCGTTTTTACTCGCAGGATCCTAAGCAAATTTCTAGATGATCTACTTATGCTATCAGTCAGCGAAGTTATCATCTACTATAATTATAAGCTTATTTCAAGCATTATTCTTAACGAATTTGTACCCTTTTTTAGGGGACAAATTTCAGTTTTGTGACTTTTTTTGTTATGTTTTAGAGAAATCAGCTATAAAATAATGATTCTGTGCCTAAATAAAAAAAACAGATGCTCCTATGTCACCTGTTATTTCATAATTTATTACAGAAATCTTTTACTTCCCCGTATTCCTATAAATTTGCTTTACAGAAATTGGGTTTCTTGCTGCTCCACATCCTTTGCAACGCCTATATGCATGTTAAACATGTGCTGAAACAGCAGTTTTCATACTGTATAGAAGATTTCAAAGGACTTTGATCATATCGGGGTATTCAAAATCTATTACTGCCAGCTCTCAATCACTATATACATAGGTTTCGCGATGTGAAGCAGAAGAATATCCTTTATCGTGAAGACTGCTGCATGTTCAAGGAATCTCATCCTATGTATTCTCACACAGCTCATAAACCAGTATGTTCCACTGCCATAAGTCTCAGCAATTCCAGTTCACCTTCACAGGATGCTGTTCATCTGCAATGGCCGCTTCCTGTAAGGCGGCAAGCGCCAGCTCGAATTCCTCTTCAGCCAGATGTGCATATACTTCCCGGGATTGTGTCAGTCCAACCGCAGTATACGCCACGGCCGCTGCACCATAAAACAGGAAGCCAAGTGCATTGGTCGGAGTCTGTAAAACATTGCACGCCGTCGCTATCGCACGCACAGCACAAACTACAGCTGGTTCAGCATATCCATCACGGGCAAGCTGTGTCAGCTCCTTCACCAGCGGTTTTATTTCTTTCACAGAACCACTGTCTCTGGCACACGCTTTGCAAATGCGGATGGCATCCACAGCGCGTACATCCTTTGGATATGCTGCTGTATAAATTGGCAGATATCTCTTTTCAGCAAGCTGAAGTGCCCATAACGCCAATGTACGTTTACTCTGCGTTTCAATCAAACGCATCAGCCTTTGACATTGAGGTGATGCAGCATCCCCCAGCATCTTCCTTGGTTTTGCCATTTTTGTTCTCCTTTGCAATTACGAAACATATTGTAGCGAGGAAAGCTATCCATGTCAATTTAAAAAAGCGGATACAGCATCCGCTCATTTCAATTTTTCATACACCTCATCACTCACCGGCTCCAGCCATTCATTGCTTGCAGAAGGTGCCGGCACCTCGATTGCAAGATGGCAAAACCAGCTGTCCCTTGCGGCCCCGTGCCAGTGCTTTACTTCAGGAGGGATATTGACAACATCCCCAGCTTTCAACGGTTGTGCTTCATTCCCCCACTCCTGATACCAGCCCCTGCCGCCGGTTACCAATAAAATCTGGCCACCCTTATGGTGGATATGCCAGTTGTTACGGCAGCCGGGTTCAAAGGTTACATTACCGACTCCAAGCGGCTTTGTGGTCAGCATGTTCAAATAGCTCTGTCCGATGAAATACTGTGCATATGCTGTATTTTCTTCTCCTGTTGGAAACAGCTCCTGTATATCTTTGTTCATTTCTTCCTTGTTCATTTAATAACCTCCTTTAAGATTCCTCATACGGTATGACTTCATTCACGATGCTGATAGCGTTCAGAGTTCTTGGAAACCCAATATACGGCTGTATCTGGGTGATTGCCTCCAGCAGATCATCGCGTGTATTTCCAGCTGTCAGATTTGCCTGTATATGTGCCCGCAGCTGGTTTTCACATCCGCCAAGCGATGCGATTACACAGAAGGTCAACAGCTCCCGCTGCTTCATGTCTAACCCCTTACGTGTATAGAAATCACCAAAGCAGTGCGCTGACAGAAAATCCTGCATATGCTTCAAATCCTTTGGAGCCTGCTTGTGATTATTCAATATGACCTCTTTTGCGAACACAGAGCATTGTGCCCTCAGACCGCTGTCAAATCGAGTTTCCTCGTCAACCGTCTGCATCTCCGTCTCAGACTTCCCATCTGCCTCTGGCAGTACTTCATTCACATACAGTAGCGCATCATTGACGCTTAACAATCCTGCATAGGGAATCGCCTGATAGACCACTTCTTTTATGATACATGGCTTGATATTTTGCCGCAGGAGCGCAGCCACATGCTCCTGTATCAACCTGCCGCCATGATTTGCCGCCAGAACTGCCAGGGTGATGAACTCCCGCATTTCAAATGCCAGTGTACCATGCGCATATACCTCCTGCTCGATATGGTACTGCATAATACTGCGCATTTGAGCATCCTGCGGCAGATACGAGCATTTCATCTCTTCTGTTTTTTTCATACAATCACTTCCTTATCTGTTTTTATTTTACTTCCATACAGGGGTATCCTCCCATTTTCAGCTGTACTGGATGAACGTGGTACTGATACAATCCATAACGAAATCTGCAATACACCCCTAATTTATTTCCCGAAAATCCTCACCGCATCCTGCATATTCCTCCGTATCGCTACATGAAACGGACACCTCGTTTCGCAAACACCGCAGGCGATGCATTCCTGTGCCGTATGCTTTAAAACAGCATAATGCTCTCGCACCGTTTCCGGCAATCTGTTCTGTGCTTTTGCCAGATTTAACAGCTTCGTCACCATAGCGATATCAATCTGTTTTGGACATGGTGCACAATGTCCGCAATACATACAATGGCCCTCCCAGCTGATTTTCGGCATTGCCGCTAACGCAGACGCATAATCGCGCTCCTCATCCCCCGCATCCTCATAAGAAAGGCAATCCTTAAACTCAGCAATACTGTGGCTACCTGCCATCACAGATACCACACCGGGTCTTGTCAAGGCATAATGCAGACACTGATGAACGCTCAATGCATGCTTGGCAGGCGAAAGCTTTGCATCCAGCAGATCACCCCCGCCGAATGCCTTCATCACCGTGATGCCGACCCCCAGCTTCTGACATACTTCATAAAGATGCTCACGATCTCGATCCATGCAAAGTACATCCTTCTCATAATTGGCCTCATTCCAAAGCTCTTCCACATCCTCACTTGCACTCATCAGATCATAGCAGGGGTTGATACTGAACATCAGCACATCAATAGTTCCTGTTTCTACAGCCTGCAGGGCAACCAACGGATTATGCGAGCTGAGCCCAACGGCATCAATGACGCCCTGTTCCTTCAACGACAATGCATATTCCAGTATTCCACTGTTCACGACCGTCTGCCAGTCATCCATTGCATCCACATAATGAATCATCCCGATACCGATGTGATCTGTCCGCAGGTTTTCACACATAGTCGCAAAGCCGGCCTTTACCTCTTCCAGATCTCTGGTACGCTGATACTGCCCCTGTTTCCATACGGAACAAAGATGTCCCTGGATGATAAACTGCCCCTGTCTTTCCTTCAGTGCTGCGCCTAATCGTCTTTGCATATCAGGATTCGGTGAGTACAGGTCTATTAGATTTACACCGTGCTTCTGAGCCAGTGACAACAGCTGGGAAAGCTCCATCTGCTCTTCATGAAAGCCTTCACAGCCCAGAGCGATTTCACTGACAGATAAGCCACAGCGCTCTATTTCACGCATATGCATATACATCCCTCCTTATAATTTCAGTATAGCACCTGGAGTGTACTCCAGGTCAAGAGAAATTCCTGTACGTTTCCATATGTATTTAAACAGCGAAGCTGCATCAGGCAAGACACTGAAAAGGGCGAAGAATTCATCTACGCCCTTTTTCATGCTATCGCTATCCTTTTATTTACTGTAAAGTACAACAAAGATGCTGCTATATGTCCTTCATCTCTACTTCCACGCTGCTGCATTATCTCTGACAAACTGACGAAAGCTTTTCGGCTTTTTCTGCATAACCTCTTCAAAATCAGCAGTGACCCTTTTTGCGCCATTACACCGTGTCATCATATAGAGCATCCCCATCACCGTACAGTACTTTTTCTCCAGACCGCGCACGCTGATCCAGTACTTTTTAGCAAATGACGGCTTTGGATTCGTATATACGATTTCTCTTCCCAGCTCCTCCGATAAAATCCTGGCCACCTCCCAATAATCAATCGCTGCAGCGCCTGTTATGGTATAGCTTGTGTTTTGATGCTTGTGCGCATCACAAAGGACCCTTGCTGTCAGCTCTCCGATATCCTCGGCATCAATAAAGCTTGTAACGGCATGTTTTACGGGAACAATGATCCTGTTGAACTGCTTGATTTCAAAGGCATGAACGCCACTGATATTCTGCATAAAGAAACTGGGGCGTATATGACAATACGGCAGTCCTGCCTGCTCGATATATCGCTCAATCTTATGATGCGGCGGCACAGGATTTTTCTCTACTCCCATAAGGGAAAGAAAGCTTACAAGCCGGATAGATTTCTGCTTTTGCAAAGCATCAATAAAAGGCTTTAGATCCTCTGGATTGCCAAGATGCGGCGGACGCATAATAAACACCCTGTCCACATCCTGCAGTGCAGATGGAAACGTGGAGGGCTTCGTAAAATCAAACAGCACCGCTTCCGCATCCGGAAACAGCTGTGCAAGACGCTTATCATCCGTACCGGCTGCTTTGACCTTTTGTCCTGCCGCAAGGGCATATTTCACCACATATCTGCCAACATTTCCAGATGCTCCACTAACCAGTATTTTACCCATTGTTCTTTTCCTCCAGCAATATGTCATTGGCCATTTCCAGTAAGGTGATCAAGCTGTTGAATGCATCTATTCCCATATTATCTTTCAATGTATGCATTTCCTTCATATATTCCTCATATGTTTCATTTACCAGCTGCACTGCCTTCGCAGTTGGCAGCAAGCGAAAGCTGCGCTTATCGTTTTCCTGCTGCTGCTTTTCAAGAAAGCCGTTTTTCAGCAGTGCAGAGCTCATATTCGTTGCCATCGCCTTTGTCACCTTGAAAAAATCAGCGATACCCTTTGCTGTTTTTTCCCCATCGGTTTTCACGAGATAAATCAGCATCCCCATTTCACTGGAGCGAATGGGCAGTGCTCGTCTGGCATTCATATTCAGCCGGCAGAATAACGATACCTGCTCCATTGCGTTCATCATCGTATCCATAAACTTCTCCCTTCATTTAGTACATCTTATTTACTATATTATAATAGTACACTTAGTGTACTATGTCAACACCTTGAGCATCTGGATTCTATATATTCCTGAATACCTGTTGACACATCATACTATGTATTGTATAGTATAATGCATAAGGAGGTGTTACAATGGATACACAGCTGAAAAAAGGACTGCTGGAAATCTGCGTCCTTGCTGCATTGAAGAAAGAGGATTCCTATGGCTATAAGATCGTAAAGGATATTTCCCCATATATAGAAATCTCAGAATCAACCTTGTATCCCATACTCAGACGGCTGGAAAACAGCAAATGCCTCAGTATTTATTCCGTTGAACACCACGGACGTCTGAGAAAATATTACAGGATTACGGATATCGGCATAGCCCGCATTCAGGATTTTCTGGCGGGATGGCAATCCATGCTGAATATTTATGAATTTATCAAAGGAGGGGATGAATTTGAATAAACAGGAATTTATAAGTCTGCTGGAAAAGCGTTTATTTCAGCTTCCACAGGTAGAGAAGGAGCATTTATTAAATTATTACAATGAGACGATTGAGGATCGCATCGAGGACGGCATGAGTGAAGCAGAGGCTGTAGCAAGTCTGGATTCCATTGAAACAATCGTGAAGCAGGTATTTGCGGAGCGTGATCTGCAGATGGAAGAGGAGGCTGTGCAGGCAGCCGCGGGAAATAGAAAACGTGGCTGGAAAATGACAGCGCTGGTATTGCTTTTTCCATTCTGGATGACACTCCTTTGCATGGCATTTGTAGTATATCTGATGCTGTGGATACTGATTGCCGTTTTATTCTGTATCCTACTGGCATTTGTCTGCTTCCTTACCGCTGCATTATGGAATCTGATACCGATTTGGAGGATGAATGCCGCTTCCGGCGTTGTATTGCTTGGTTCTGTTCTTTTCATCTTTGGACTGCTTCCTTTGTGCTGGAAGCTCTTGCGCATATCCATTGCGTGGCTGAAAAGCCGGACCGGTATCTGGACAGCAGCCATCCGGCAGCTATTTGTAAAGGCGGTGAACTAAATGAAAATCACAAAGGAACAGCTCTTGAAATACGTTCCAATCATCTGTATTCTGCTTGGTCTTCTGATGATTGGCGGCGGCTTTGCGATGGCCGATTACAAGGTGGAGAATCTGCAGACGGTCAAGCATAAACCATATATGAAAAGAGAAAAAACAATTCCAGTGAAGCAGCTCTCCTCGATTCGGATTGACAGCTATCACAGTGAAATCAATATTCTTCCTGCAAAGGATGATAACATTCATATCCAGTATGAGGAAAATGATGAGTATCCGATAAATGTCACAAACGATTCTACCTCCCTGCAGCTGAAACGTGCGACAAAGAGCCTTCAATTCAACTTGTTTGATTTTGACCGTGAGCTCAGTATTCCGATTACAATCGAGCTGCCGAAAGCCTTTCATGGCAGTCTGGAGATTGACACCTCGCATGGCAATGTAACTGTACAGGATACGGTATATCAGAATATCACGATCAACAATGATCATGGCAATGTCAGCCTTTCCAAGCTGAAAGCGGAAGCAGTAACACTCGATGTAGCCTATGGCAGCGTTGTTCTGGACGATGTAAACAGCAGGCAGGCATTGCAGCTGAACAGTGAGCATGGCGATATCATTTCCAAAAATCTGAAGGCAGACAGTGCTGTGCTTACGACCGCCTATTCTGATATCACGTTGGACGAAACGGAAATCACAAAGGATATTTCACTTTATCATGAGCATGCTCCGGTAAATCTTGGAAAGCTGAAGGCACAGGCATTGCAGATAGAAAGCGCCTATGGCGATATCCGCAGTACAGGACTTACCATTACAGAGAACGCAGATTTCTCACTGGAGCGCTCGGATCTCACCCTGCAGACGCTTTCCGCAAAGGAAATGAACATGGAAAGTGCGTATGGTGATACGATGATCACAGAGCTGGATGCCGATAATATTCTGATGGAAGGCGAGCGTGGCAACTTTAGCGCCGCTGTAAAAGGAAGTATTGATGATTTCAACATTCTTTCCGA
>ERZ781275.1526-NODE-1526-length-14568-cov-5.133053_pt1 | contig 14568 bp, 17 predicted proteins | sample MGYA00375853_ERZ781275 | MGnify/ENA primary metagenome ERZ781275 (study PRJEB29790, sample SAMN03653691) | human gut metagenome | host: Homo sapiens | place: USA: Dallas, Texas | collected 2012-07-23 | study: EMG produced TPA metagenomics assembly of the Gut...
TCCTGTCCTACACCAGACATGAGTACTTCCGCCGCATCCTCTGCAATCTGATTGGCGGCTGGGTAGAGAACGGCGAGTATCCGGCCGATATGGAGATGCTGGGCGGCATTGTGCGCGATATCAGCTTTAACAATGCTGCAAGGTATTTCGGCATTGGGCGCTGAAGCCAATATATTGCGAATATTGCAGAAGGTTTTTCGGCCTACAACAAGGACCGTCCTGTGAGAACAGGACGGTCCTTTTCGATGCTGCCTTCCGGCGGAATGGTCAAAGCAAAACGCCTTCCAGGCGCAGCAGTGCTTCTTTCTTATCCAGCCCTCCCCCGTATCCCGTCAGCTGTCCGGATGCGCCGATAACGCGGTGGCAGGGCACGAAGATGGAAAGCGGATTGCGCCCGTTGGCGCGGCCCACCGCCCGGCAGGCGGCAGGACGGCCGATCTGCCGGGCGATGTCCGCATAACTGCGTGTTTCTCCATAGGGGATGGTGGACAGCGCCTGCCAGACCGTACGCTCAAAGGGTGTACCGATTTCAAACTCCAGCGGCAGCTCGAACTCCGTGCGCAGGCCGCCGAAATATTCCGCAAGCTGCTCCGCGGCCTTTTGCAGCAAGGGCGTTTCCCGTATCTCCGCATCCGCCGGGTGTTCGCCGTGCAGCAGCACGTCTGTGACAGCGCGGCCGTTTTCTGCGAGGCCCAGCCTGCCGATGGGAGTGTCGTAATAGAAAACTGATTTCATGGCGTTCGTTCCTTTCTGTCCTTCGTATGGCTCGTCTGCCCTCATTCTACCATGTTTTGCGCAAAAAATCTTCCAGTTTCGGCGCAAATCGTTTATACTATACAATTGAGGTGATACCAATGAAACTGTTGTTTGCAAGCGACCTCCACGGCTCCGCCTATTACGCGGAAAAGCTGGAGGAGCTGATTCGGAACGAGGCGCCCGACAAGACTGTCCTGCTGGGCGACCTGCTGTACCACGGCCCCCGCAACGACCTGCCCCGGGAGTACGATCCCAAAAAAGTGACGGCCATTCTGAACGGCCTGAAAACACAGGTGCTGGCTGTGCGCGGCAATTGCGACGCTGAGGTGGACCAGATGGTGCTGGAGTTTCCCATCATGGCGGATTACATGGCTCTGTTTCTGGAAGGACGCATGGTGTTCGTCACTCACGGGCATTTGTTCAACGAGGAAAATCTGCCCAATTTCAACCCGGGCGACGTACTCATCCACGGCCATACCCACGTGCGTGCTGCGGCGGACCGGGGCGCTTATTTCTTCCTGAACCCCGGAAGCATGGCGCTTCCAAAAGGCGACGGCGTTCACAGCTATATGGTGTATGAGGACGGCGTGTTCACCACGAAGGATATGGACGGCGCGGTGCTGGAAACGCTGGACATCCGGCGCTGACCCATGGAAAAGACGGTAGAGATAGAGCGCAGCATCATCAAAAAATACAAGAAACCCATTTGGCATCGGTTCATCGGCGGCTGTAAGGACTATCGGCTGGTGAACGCGGGGGACCGCATCGCGGTGTGTATTTCCGGCGGAAAGGACAGCTTTCTGCTTGCCAAATGCATGCAGCAGCTGCAAAAGCACAGCGACGTTCCGTTTGAATTGGAATTTTTGTGTATGGACCCGGGCTACCGCCCGGAAAACCGCGCCATGATCGAGCGCAACGCCGCGCTCATGGGGGTGCCGCTGCATATTTTCGAGACGGATATCTTTGACACAGTGGTGAATATCGAACAGTCGCCGTGTTATCTGTGCGCGCGCATGCGGCGCGGACATCTGTATAAAAATGCACGGGCGCTGGGCTGCAATAAGATCGCGCTGGGGCACCATTTCGACGACGTGATCGAAACGACGCTTATGAGCATGCTGTGGGGCGCGGAGGTCAAGACCATGATGCCGAAGCTGCACAGCACCAATTATCCGGGTATGGAGCTTATCCGTCCGCTGTACCTGGTGCGTGAGACGGATATTTTGGCGTGGAAACGCTACAACGGTCTGACATTTCTGCAGTGCGCCTGCCGTTTCACCGAGCAGGAAGCGGATGAAGGCATGCACGGCGCACGCAGCGAAACAAAGGCTCTCATTGCGGCACTGCGCAAAACGAATCCGCAGGCAGACGTAAATATCTTCCGAAGCATGCATCATGTCAATTTGAACATGGCGCTGGGATGGACGCAAGACGGGCAGCTTCGCAGCTTTCTGGACGGCTATGAAACACAGCGCACTGCGGCGGGCGGCGGGCCGGAAAACGAGTGAACAGGCACGAAAAAATCCCGGACGGTATTGGACCATACGTGCCATTCCGTCCGCTTCGCGGCGGGCGCTGCCTGTGCAGATGACTGCCGTGTCAGCATGGGCAAAGACAAAAAACAGCACCGCGCCCCGCCCGGTTCCTGCCGGGATGGGCGCGGTGCTGTTTCGCGCAGGGGAAAAGGGCGCACGCGGGCGGCAGCGTGCGGCGGTCGAGGCTGCACAAGACGTACGGAAAGGTGGGCGGCAGCCGCTTGCCCGGCGGACTTCACAGTGGCGCCGCAGGCGCGAAAACGGAGTTCACGCCGCCAGTGCCGCGGGCTCAACAAGGCTCCACACGCCGTTTTCGCGTACCAGTGCAAGACCATCCGGTGTGGGACAGGCGTATTCGTAGCGGCAGGGAACAGCTTCCGCGCCGTCAGCATTGAGGAAGCCCCAAAGCCCGTCCCGGCACACGGGGGCGTAGCCGCTGCGAAGCAGGTAGCCGCAGCCCGGGCGGGCATACACGACCTCGTCTGCATAAGTGCCTGTTTTTTCGTCCAGCACGCTTTGTGTGGCGCAGCGAGCCGCCCACACGCCGTCGTAAAGAAAATCTGTCACGGCCCGGCCCTCGGCGTTGAGATAGGCGATTTTGCCGTTCTTATATACGGAGCCGAGTCCTTCCCGAAACCAGCCCACAGCCTCGCAGGCTTCTTCGGTGAGCAGGTGCGGCGTATCCGCCTCGGCGGGCCCGGCGAAATTGTAGCAGAAAGCGCTGTCGATGGGCTGGGGATACAGCCCGCCCGTCATCTCGCTTTCAGCCATGACGGAAAGCTGAACGGGGACGAATACGCCGTATCGCTCATAATCGGCGGCGGTGACAGGAGAAGGGGCTTGTGCGGCTTCACCCGTCCGGCAGAAGCCGGGCGCGGATGCGGCCACGTCCCAATAAAAAAGTGTGCCGCTGCCGCCGTGCCCCACTTCCAGTGCGCCGTCCCCGGTTTCGGACAAGCGGGCGTTGACTGCATCCAGTTCATCCCAGTTCATTCCGTCGCTGCCCCATGACCAGTGCCCCAGATGGCACCGCGTCACGGGCTGCGGTGCGCGGCATTCCAGCACAACGGTGAAATCTTCCCGCATCAGGCCCCACAGGCCGCCTCGGCACATGGTGTAATACACAGGTCCGCTGCCGTCAAAGCCGCAGGCAAGGTACGGGTACGGTGTGGCGTGATCCGCCACAGGCTGAATCTTTTCATAGGGAAGGTCCAAAGGCGGCGCTGCCTGTCCGGCCGTGCCGGAAGCCGGCGGCAGGGAGGAGGCTGCGGCGGAAGAGGATGGCACGGAGGCGGAAGAAGCGCCCGGCTCCGGCGCACACGCGGCCAGAACAAAGCACAGCGCCAGCGCGGCGGCACAGACATGTTTTTTCATAGAAGCTCCTCCTTGCGTGGATGTTTCCCGGATATGTCCGGCTCTGTCTGCTGTATTCAATATAGACGTTTTTTGTATCCGCGTTGTAACGAAAGCGGTGGAAACCAAAAAATGGCTGTCGCAAAATGCCCTTCAAAAGCACTTTGCGACAGCCATTTTCGTTGGCGGCCGAACCGTATTTTAGCCGATCTCCACCATGACCTTGGTGCCTTCGCGCACGGCGGCAGCACGCATGACCACGCGGATCGCCTTGGCGATGCGGCCCTGCTTGCCAATGACGCGGCCCATGTCGTCCTCCGCAACGGTGAGGTGATACACGATGATTCCGTCCTCATTGGCCTCGTCCACCGTAACCTTTACGGCGTCCTTGTCTTCCACAAGGCCTTTGGCGACTGCTAATAATAGCTCTTCCATTGTGTGCTCCTTCACGATTACAGAATCTCGTTCTTCTTCAGCAGAACACGAACGGTATCGGTGGGCTGAGCGCCGGTCGCGATCCACTTCTTCGCCTTCTCAGCGTCGATCTGGACAACAGCGGGCTCCTTGGTCGGGTCATAGTAACCGATCTCTTCGATGAAACGGCCGTCGCGGGGGAAGCGGGAATCCGCAACAACCACACGGTAGAACGGAGCCTTCTTCGCGCCCATGCGGCGCAGTCTGATTTTAACAGCCAATCCTGTCACCTCCTGTAATTTTTTAAAAACTGTATATCAGCGGGGCAAAGCCCCGTGATTACCGAAATAAAAGCGGCGCTTAGCGGAACATGCCGCCCAGGCCTTTCATGCCGCGCCCAAACCCCTTGGGGTTCTTTTTGAACTGCTTCATCATCTTCTGCATCTGTTCATACTGGCGCAGCAGGCGGTTAACGTCCTCCACGCGCGTTCCGCTGCCGGCGGCAATGCGGCGCTTGCGTTTGGGGTCAATGGTAGAGGGTTTGGCGCGTTCGCCCTTTGTCATGCTCTGGATGATAGCCTTCATGCGGCCAAGCTCTTTTTCGCTTTTGTCCAGCTCGTCGTCCGAAATGCGTCCCGCGCCGGGGAACATGGACATCATGGCGGCAGCGCCGCCCATTTTCTTTACCTGTTCGAACTGATCCAGCATATCGTTCATGTCGAATTTGTTCTGCATCAGGCGCTTGGCGGTTTCTTCGGCCTTTTTCTGGTCGGCGGTGTCCTGCGCTTTTTCAATCAGCGTCAGTACGTCGCCCATGCCCAGAATGCGGCTGGCCATGCGGCTGGGGTGGAATACCTCCAGGTCGTCCAGCTTTTCGCCCACGCCCGCGAATTTGATGGGCTTGCCTGTAACGGCACGCACGGAAAGCGCACTGCCGCCGCGGGTATCGCCATCCAGCTTCGTCAGGATAACGCCGTCCAGGCCGGTGCTTTCAGAGAAGCTTTTGGCTACATTCACAGCGTCCTGGCCGGCCATTGCGTCGATGACGAGCAGCGTTTCGTCCACCTGGACGTTTTCCTTGATGCGCTGCAATTCGGCCATCAGGTCCCCGTCCACATGCAGGCGGCCCGCCGTGTCGAGGATGACGATGTCGTTCCCGTAGTCCTTTGCGTGGGCCACGGCCTTTTTGGCAATGGCCTCGGGCTTTTCACCCGGAAGGGCGAACACCGGCGCACCGGCCTTTTCGCCTACGATCTTCAGCTGATCGACTGCGGCGGGGCGGTAAATATCGCATGCGGCGAGCAGCGGGCGGTGGCCCTCCTTGATAAAGTGTTTGGCCAGCTTGGCGGTATGTGTGGTTTTGCCCGCACCCTGCAGGCCGCACATCATGATCACCGTCGGCGGCTTGGACTTGATGTGGATGCGCGCGGCCTCGCTGCCGCCCATCAGTTCCGTCAGCTCGTCGTTGACGATCTTGATGACCTGCTGCGCAGGGGTCAGGCTCTCCATGACCTCCTGTCCCATGGCGCGCTGGGTGACGCCGGCGATAAAATCTTTCGCAACTTTATAGTTGACGTCCGCTTCCAGCAGGGCCATGCGCACCTCGCGCATAGCGTCCTTAATGTCCTGCTCGGTCAGCTTGCCCTTGCCGCGCAGCTTTTTGAATACCGAAGCCAGCTTATCGCTTAAACTCTCAAATGCCATCGGCGGCACGCCTCGCTTTCCGTTCGTTATGCAGCGCTGTTCACGCCTCGCTCATGCGGTTGATGATATGCAGCATCTCGTCCGCAGCTCGGTGGATGTCCTCGGACATCGCGTAATTGTTGTTGTTGTAGAAATTGATGTCGCGGGCGAGCTGCTCCAGCGATTCAATGCCCTCCTGTACAGCGCGGTACCGCCGCGCAAAGCCGACCTTGTCCTCCAGCTCCAGGATCGTACCCTCGCCGCGCTTGATGGCGTCGCGTACACCTTGGCGGGTGATGCCGAAGTTGTCCGCGATCTCAGAAAGGGAGAGGTCGTCGTTGTAATACTGCTCCATCACGTCGCGCTGTTTTTCCGTCAGCACGTCGCCGTAAAAATCAAGCAGGTACGAAATTTCGAGGTTTTTTGTAACCACCGCGGCCGCTCCTTTTCTCAAAATCATTGTGTAAAGCAAACCGCTTTACACAGCTTGTTCATTATATCGCACATGCGGTGTAAAGTCAAGGCCTTTTCAGCGGTTTGCCCATTTTTTTTGCAGCTTTTTGTGCGCTTGGCGCATGCCGGCGGCGAAATGCAAATTTTATGGAAAACGCATTCCCAAAACTGGGATTTTATAGTATAATAATCGTGATATTGTGTGCGGTTTCGCCGGGAAGGGAGCTGTTTCGTTTTGAATATCCACAAAAGCTATTATGAAACGCTGTACAGCCGCCCCGTGGTGGCGCTTTCCGGGTACTGTGCGAAGTACGATCTGCCGGATTCCCTGTATGCATATCTGGCCTACGGCGGGACGACGGGCTCCGCAAAGGACGCGCTGGCCGAAGGAATGCTGGCTCTGGCCACGGAAAAAGGCCTTTTGCAGCCGGGCCAGACGGTGATCGAGTGTTCCAGCGGCAGCTTTGCCGTGGCGCTGGCCGTGGCCTGCGCCCACAGCCGCCACCCGCTGATGCTCTGCATGCCGGCTACCGTGCCGCTGGAGCGTCAGCAGATGCTGACGAAGTTCGGCGCGCAAATCGTGCTTTCCAACTATGTTTACGGCCGCAGGGGCGTGGAGCAGCGCGCGCAGGAGGCCGTGGAGCAGACGGGCGGCTATTTCCTGAACTATTTCGACAATGACTTGAACGCTGAATTTCACCGCCGTGTAACGGGCCCGAACATCGCCAAGGCAACGGGCGGCGCGCTGGACGCGGTTGTTGCGGGCGTAGGCAGCGGCGGCACTATTACGGGCGTGGGCGAATACATCAAGGCATGGTACCCGGATGTAAAGGTGGTTGCCGTAGAGCCTTACGAGAGCCAGGCCATCGGCGGCGGGTACATCGGACGGCACAACATCCCGGGCCTGGGCGCGGGCTTTGTGCCGGAAAACTATAACCCGTACATCGTGGATGCCGTGATGGCCGTGCCCAGCCATACGGCCAACGTCACGGCGCGTGAGGTGCTGGAGACAGACGCCATTCCGGCTTCGCCCAGCGCGGGCGCCGTGCTGACGGCAGCGCACCAGTTGATGGCGGAGCACCCGGATCTGAAGCGGGTGGTCTGTGTGTTTGCGGGGCAGGTTTTGTATGAATAGGCAGCTGCCGTGCAGCCCGGTCCGGGCTGCGGGCAATAAAACGGTATAAAAATGAAGCGCGTGTGGAAGCCCACACGCGCTTTTTGAATGCTCCGGTATGCCGTGCTCACAGAAACAGCGCCGCGACCACGGTGATCAGCCCGCATACGCCGATGGCGATGCCGCTCATCGCCCCCTGAACTTCGCCCAGCTCCGCCGCCTTTGTGGTGCCCAGCGCATGGCTGCATGCGCCGATGGCAAGGCCCTCGGCCACAGGCTCCGTCACGTGCATCAGCTTGGCGAACAAAGGGGCGCACACCGCGCCGATGAACCCGGTGACGAGCACGGCCACCATGGTGATGGCCGCGATGCCGCCATGGCTTTCGGCAATGCCTACGGCGATGGGCGTGGTGCAGCTTTTGGGCAGCAGCGCGGCGGTGACGGCTTCGTCCAGCCGGAACAGGCGGCACAGCAGCAGCACACTTGCCAGGCTGAACAGGCTGCCCGCGGTGCAGCCCACTAAAACGGGTACGAAGTGGCGCTTGAGCACGGCATACTGGTTGTAGATGTTCAAGGCGAGCACAGCCGTGGCGGGGCCGAGCATCATGTTCACGATATCGCCGCCAATGGCGAAATCCTCGTAAGGAATGTCGAATATAAGCAGCACGCCGATGCACAGCAGAATAGCGATGACCAGCGGGTTTGCCAGTGTCAGCCCTGTTTTTTTCTGGACCCAGCGCCCGATCTGGAACGTGCCGATGCACAGCACGATGCCGAACAGCGGCGAGGTGGTGACAGCCTCAATCATGACGGGCCTCCTTTTTCTGAATGGCGCGCATGGTGAGCTGCACGGCCCAGGCCGTAACGCCGTACACCAGCGGCGTGGTGATGAAGCAGATGGCCAGCAGCGGCAGCAGGTTGGCCCACAGCACATCCGCATAGCGCAGGATACCCACGCCGGCGGGCACAAAAAAACAGGCCATGTTGGTGATGAGAAAATTGGATTTTTCTTTGATGTGGTGGGGGCGAAGCAGCTTTGCGGCAAGCAGGAGGAACAGCAGCACCATACTGATGACGCTGGCGGGGAAGGGGATGGGAAGCAGCGCCGCGATGCCCTCGCCTACCAGGCAGACCGCAAGCACGATGCCGATTTGTGCCATGATACCCATTGTAAGAACTCCTTTGGCATTTTTACAAAAAGAACGGTTATAATTATAGCACAATACTGATGCGCGAAAAAGACGGGTTCCCCAAAACACAGGGAAACCGCCGCGGTTCGGCCGCGGCGGTTTAGCGGAACTTCAAAAGCAGATAAGGCTCAATTTCAAGTGCGTCGGCAATGTCGAACAAAGTGTCCAGCGAAATGCCGATTTTGGCCGTTTCAAGGCGGCTGAGATGTTTGGGGCCGATGCCGATTTTTTCGGCCAATTGTTCTTGAGTGTAATTGCTTTTTAAACGGTAGTGCTTGATGTTCAGACCGAGTTCTCGCTTGTATTGTAAATTTTTATCGTCCATATCCGTTCACCACCTGTATTAAGTTTACAGATGAGAGCGAAATTTATGTACTATGCAAGAAATCAATTTTCCTATTTGACAGATTGATTTATGGCCTTTATACTGAGAATTATCAACTTGTGGTTACCAGTGAGGAAAGGGGAAAATATGGATTTTTTCGAAATCATTTATGGCCTGATGTACGGCGAATATGTCCTGGAAGGATACCGTGTGCCGCTTTCCCACATTGTTCGGCATGAGTTTCGTCCCGGTTCAAAAGCAAGCCGCATCTGGCAGAGGGCGGGCGACGCGCGGGAACGCATCGCCCGGCGCCTGGGCACGGATGATGAAGACCCGGACCTGCTTGCAATGGTGGAGAGCTACGAGGAGCTTCAGGAGTATATGTGCCGGCGCTGCTATGAATACGGCAGGCTTTGCCTGCGCCCGGCCCGGCACGGCGGGCAGAAGGGAAAAAGGCACGCGGTACATCGGCGCGCGGCCCAATAAAAACGGGGAACCCCGGCCCTGCGCCAGATAACGCAGCGGCCGGGGTTCCTGTCCCCAAGCTCTTTATACTTTCCCCAAAAGCACGCCGGTGAAAAAAACAGAATCCTCCACACCGGCATGCTTTGTTCGTGTGCGCTCAAATTTCCGCGCAGATGGCGTCGCCCATGGCCCTGCAGCCCACAGGCGTGCAGCCCTCGCTCATCATGTCGCCCGTGCGCAGGCCTTTTTCCAGCACCCGGTTCACCGCGGCCTCAATGGCGTCGCTTTCCTCTGCAAGGCCGAAGGAGTATTTCAGCATCATCGCGGCGGACAGGATCGTCGCCAGCGGATTGGCTTTGCCCTGCCCGGCGATGTCGGGCGCGGAGCCGTGGATGGGCTCGAACAGGCCGGGATTGCCTGTGCCGAGGGAGGCGGAAGGCAGCATACCGATGGAACCGGTGATGACGGAAGCTTCGTCGGAGAGGATGTCACCGAAAAGGTTGCCGGTCACGATGACGTCGAACTGCGAAGGATCACGCACCAACTGCATGGCGGCATTGTCCACATAAAGATGGGTCAGTTCCACGTCGGGGAATTCCTTGCCCACTTCAATCATCACTTCGCGCCACACGCGGGACACGGCAAGCACGTTGGCCTTGTCCACGGAGCACACCTTCTTGCGGCGCTTGCGGGCCGTGGAGAAGGCCACCCGGCCGATGCGGGCGATTTCCTCTTCGTTGTAAATCATGGTGTTGAAGCCGGTGCGCAGGCCGTCGCGGACTTCGGTGCCGGCGGGCTGGCCGAAATAGATGCCGCCCGTCAGTTCGCGCACGACGATGAGATCAAGGCCCTTGGCGGAAATGTCGGGACGCAGCAGGCACGCGCCGGCAAGTTCGGGGAACAGGGTCGCGGGACGCAGGTTGGCGAACAGTCCGAGGGCTTTGCGGATACCGAGCAGGCCGCGTTCGGGACGGATGGCGGGATCGATGGTGTCCCACTTGGGGCCGCCCACCGCGCCGAGGAACACCGCATCGGCGGCCTTGCAGGCCTCCACGGTAGCGTCGGGCAGCGGCACGCCCACGGCGTCGATGGCGGCGCCTCCGAGCAGGGCTTCCGTCATGGTGAACGAATGACCGAATTTCTTTTCCACGGCGCGAAGCACTTTCACGGCTTCGGCAACAATCTCTGGGCCAATGCCGTCACCCGGCAACAGGCAGATCGTCTTCTGCATTCTTCAATCCTTACGGTCTAGTAAAAGGGTTGTATGAACGAATGTCAGGCAAGCTGACAGTTCGGGCAAAAAACGGTGGCCCGCCCCGCGATGCGGCAGCTTTCCAGCGGGGTCCCGCACTCAAGGCAGGCCTCGCCGGAACGGCCGTACACCCGGAAGGCGTTCTGAAAAGCCCCGGCGTCGCCCCGTGCCGTACGGTAGTCCCGGATGGAACTGCCGCACGCGTCAATGGATTCGAGCAGGACTTCCCGCAAGGCCGCGTGAAGCCGTTTCAGACGGTCGGCGGACACGAGCTGCGCGTCGGGCCGGATACCCGCGCGGAACAGGCTTTCGTCCGCGTAAATATTCCCGCACCCCGCCAGCACGGACTGATCAAGGAGCAACGCCTTGATCTTGCCCCGCCGCCCGGCAAAACGGGCTGCAAAGGCATCGGCGTCCATCTCCAGCGGTTCCGGGCCGAGCCCGTTCCAGAACGGCCAGCAGGCAACGGAGGAAGGCGACAGAACCCGCACATAGCCGAATTTGCGCGCGTCATCGAAAAAGAGGCGCGAACCGTCGTCAAGGTCGAAGAGGAGCCGGGTATGTTTTTCCGGAGGGGTGCCCGCAGGATACACGAACAGGCGGCCCGTCATTTTGAGATGGAACCCAAGCCCGGTAATGCGTTCATCCCCGCAGGCAAGGCACCGGGCCAGCGAACCGGACGGACAGGCCTCGTCCACAGGAGGCAGCGGCTCCGAGCCGAAAGCAAGAGGCAACAGCAACAGCTTGCCGCGGCGTCCCGGACGGCCGATGATGCCGCCCACAACCTTGCCGAGCGGAATCGTCCCCTCAAAGGTGGAAGGGTTAAGCAGCTCGCAAGCCACAATGCGCCGCCCCTCGACTTGCGGAGCGAGGGTACGGGCGATGGTTTCGACTTCGGGCAATTCAGGCATGGGATCTCCGAGGGCTGAAACAGGCCGCACCCACTCGTTCGCCAATGGAAAAGCCTTGTCAGGGAAATTCCGAGGACGCACGGTCCGGCCAGCGGCAAACCCTACTCGGCTTTCTGGAAGGCTTCCATCAAAATGGCCTCATCCTCGGGACGGGCCACAATATCCAGTTCGGCATATCCGCCGTGGCAATGAAACGCGCCGTCGCGCAATTCCACATAACCGGCCCCGAGCACCCGCCCGTAGGGGAGCTGTTCGCGCATGTCGCCGTGGTCCACGCGGCGGGGGAACACGAAGCTGACCGGCTGCCCCGCAAAATCTTCCATAATGAGATATTTCATACCGCTATCCTTTTCCTCGGAACGTAGCGCCTTTTCCCGCAAAAATCCAGACGATTGCCGCCCCGCTTCTCCGGCGTTCGGCACATAAAATCCTTGACAGGAACAGAGGAATTTGATTATCAGGAATTGTTCCTAAAAAATACCGGCGGCAGAGCCGCTTCACGGAGGTCCATTATGGCAGGTTCTCAAGGCCATGCAGGATGCGGGCAAGCCCGTCCGCCCCGGCGACGTCGCCAAAGCCCTTGATGTCGATTCCAAAGAAGTGTCCAAGGCCATCGACGAACTGAAGAAATCAGGCAAGATCATGTCCCCGAAGCGTTGCTACTACGCTCCGGCCGAGTAGCCCTCCCCGTCAACAACTTCTCGCTTCCACCCCCTGAGGGTCGCCTCAGGGGGCTTTTGGCGTTGTGGAAGACGAGAATCTAACATGGCGTTTTTCCATAAAAATTTTTCTCCTGCCGATTTTTCCAAAAATGCGCGGTGGTTCCCGTTCCGGCCCCATTTCCCGAGATAGCCTTTTCCTTCCCGACCGCGTATCGTGGAGAACCCGTTAAGACCACAAACAACGCTGGTGCCACCATGATGAATATGCCTCTCAATCTCACTCCCCCCGTTATCAATCCCAATGCGGAAAAAGTCCTTTCCAAGCGCTATTACCGCAAGGACGAAAACGGCCAATGCGTCGAGGACGCGACCGGACTCTTCTGGCGCGTAGCGTCTTCCGTAGCCGCCGAGGAAGCCAAATACGAACAGTCCCCGTGGAAACCCGACGCGCTGGCCCGTGCCTTCTACGACATGATGACCGATTGGCGCTTCCTGCCCAATTCGCCCACGCTGATGAACGCGGGCTCCGAGCTCGGCCAGCTTTCGGCCTGCTTCGTACTCCCCGTCGGCGACTCCATCGAAGAAATTTTCGACGCCGTAAAATTCGCCGCCATGATCCACAAGTCCGGCGGCGGCACGGGCTTCTCCTTTTCCCGTCTGCGGCCCAAGAACTCCCGCGTGGGCACGACCGGCGGCGTGGCCTCCGGCCCGGTGTCCTTTCTGCGCATCTTCAACACCGCCACCGAGCAGATCAAGCAGGGCGGCACCCGGCGCGGCGCGAACATGGGCATCCTGCGCATCGATCACCCGGACATCCTCGAATTCATCCGGGCCAAAGAGCAGGAAGGCGAATTCAACAACTTCAACCTCTCCGTAGGCATTACCGAAGCCTTCATGCAGGCCGTGGAGCAGGATCGGGACTACGCCCTCGTCAACCCCGCCAGCGGCAAGGAGCAGGGACGCCTCAACGCCCGTGAAGTATTCAACCTGCTGGTGGACAAGGCGTGGCAAAGCGGCGATCCCGGCATCATCTTCCTTGACCGGATCAACCGCGACAACCCCACTCCGGCGCAAGGTGAGCTCGAAAGCACCAACCCCTGCGGCGAACAGCCCCTGCTGCCTTATGAAGCCTGCAACCTCGGCTCGCTGAACCTTTCCAGTTTCTTCGTGCCGGGGCACCTCGACGAAACCAACCCCGCCGACCGGGGCATCGACTGGGCGGGGCTCGAACGGACCATCGCGCTGGCCGTCCGCTTCCTCGACAACGTGGTGGACGCCTCGCAATTCCCCCTCGAACGCATTGCCGAACAGGTGCGCCGCAACCGCAAGATCGGCCTTGGGGTTATGGGCTGGGCCGATCTTCTGTACCAGCTCCGCATCCCCTACGATTCGGCGGACGCCATCACGCTGGCCGAACGGATTATGGACTTCATCGAAACGCGCGGCCGGGCGGCTTCCATCCAGCTCGCGGCGGAACGCGGGCCCTTCCCGGCCTACGAAACGTCCATCTATCCCACCAAAGGCATCCCGCCCCTGCGCAATGCGACCATCACGACCATCGCGCCCACGGGCACGCTGTCGATCCTCGCGGGCTGCTCGTCCGGCGTGGAACCGCTGTTCGCCCTGAGCTTCGCCCGCAACGTCATGGACGGCGAACGCCTTGTGGAAGTGAACCCGCATTTCGAGGAAGCCTTGCGCGAAATCGACTGCTACAGCCAGCCGCTTCTGGAAGGCGTGGCGGAGCTCGGGTCCATCCAGAGCCTCGACCAGCTTCCCGAAGATCTGCGCCGGGTATTCGTGACCGCGATGGACATCGCGCCCGAGTGGCATCTCCGTATGCAGGCGGCTTTCCAGCGCCACACGGACAACGCCGTGTCCAAAACCGTAAACCTGCCCAACTCGGCCACGCGCGACGACATTTTCGCCATTTACTGGATGGCCTACGAGGAAGGCTGCAAGGGCGTCACCGTCTACCGCGACGGCAGCAAATCCACGCAGGTGCTGACCACGAGCGCCCCCGCCGCAAAGCCGTCCGAGGAGTCGCAAGTGCGCGTGCGCAAGCGCCCCGACTTCGTAACCGGGTTCACGCAAAAGGTGCAGACCGGGCTCGGCGGCATGTATCTCACGGTGAACGAGGTGGACGGCAAGCCTTTCGAGATTTTCGCGACCATCGGCAAGTCCGGGCATTCCGTGACCGCCAAGGCCGAGGCCATCGGGCGGCTCGTTTCTCTGGCCTTCCGATCCGGCATCGACGTTGCCGACGTGGTGGGTCAGCTCAAGGGCATTGGCGGCGAGCATCCCATATTCCAAAAGAAGGGGCTCCTGCTCTCGATTCCCGACGCCATCGCGTGGGTACTCGAAAACCGTTATCTCAAGGGCAGGAACCCCGTACCCACGCACACCGTTTCGGCCTTCGACCGTCAGCTTTGCCCCGACTGCGGCGGCGAGCTCGTTT
>ERZ781275.1537-NODE-1537-length-14459-cov-3.743057_pt1 | contig 14459 bp, 15 predicted proteins | sample MGYA00375853_ERZ781275 | MGnify/ENA primary metagenome ERZ781275 (study PRJEB29790, sample SAMN03653691) | human gut metagenome | host: Homo sapiens | place: USA: Dallas, Texas | collected 2012-07-23 | study: EMG produced TPA metagenomics assembly of the Gut...
TGAGAAGCAAGGAGAACGGGAATATCGTGACCGTCGACAAGACTTGGTTCTATGGACTGCCTAAGCATATCCAAGCGTTGTATCATGCAAAATGGCAGATCGTGATAAAGTGAGACATCACATGGCAAGTTGCCAGGTGATCGATCCAAACTATAAGGAAGAACGGAAGGTGTGAAAAAACATGGAGTCATTCAAAAGAAGGATGAGGCCGGTCCTCGCTCATTTCTATTTTCTGGCAGCATGCGTAGCTCTAGCAGCATGCGCAGCCTTAGTATTATGCGTCATAGTATCCATCCTACCTTGCTTCCTCTTCATCTTGCTCAAAATCATTATGTATGCTATGGAAGGATCTGGTATGCAGCGGATCCTGCATATCGTTTGCTTACTTTGTCATGCTATCCCTTTCATGCTTTTATCAAAACTTATGATAGACTATCTGGATACTCACAAGTACCTCAAAAGTGGAAGTAGTCATAATGATATAGAAATGATCGAAGGAAAAGGAGAAGAAGGGATCTCGCCTATCAGGGATCTCAAAAACGGTATACAAGCCCTCGCCGATATCCTATACGGCTTCGTATTTACTCTGATCGGTATAGTCACAGGACTTCTGATAGGAATCATCGTTGCTTTTGATGGTGTAATGTGGCTTTATAATACAAAAATAGATATCCCTTTTATCGAAATAGCTGAATATCTTATCCTTGTGGGTTCCATGATGGTCTTGTTGAAAGTGTATATGAACATCATAGTAAATATTTTGGTACTGATCTTCTTGGCATTTTTCTGGATGCTCGATCGATTTGAAACGATCTTATCGAAACAAGAGGTCAAAGGATAGTGGTATCATGCAGAGACTTATGAGCTGCATATAATGGTGGGATCTGCATGAGGCACTCACTTTCAAACAGGTCTATGTGTGGTGAAAAAATGAATGATGATAAGGAACGTCTTCTGTTGGGAAACGACGTATCCCTACATATAGAAAACATGGAAGGAAGGATGGAAAGAGAACATGAATCGTGATTTCAAAATGGCGCTGCTTCGGGCAAATTATCTAGTAATAATGGGGATGATAGGATTCGTCATCGTGATGCTCATAGTCGAACTTGTTCGTAGACATAGAGAACAAAACCATGCAGAATTAGATCTACACGATGCGATGGGAACATTCATATACTTCATAAATGACGATGATGACATCGATAGAGAGATCTTGACGGGGATAAGGATAGAAGATGACTGGAACGAACGTATCGCATTCTTTCATGAAGTTCCTAAAGACCACAGAAAGAGATTCATCATCACGACCGCTTCCTGCTGGGAATTCGATCTTGAGGCGTTCGGAAAAGAATGGTTCTTGACCGAAGATAAGGCAAAAGCATTCAAGAAGGCAAAAAAATCAGCAAATAGATAGCCAAGATAAAAGGAGAAAAACTTCGTGGCTAAAAGAATAAGAATCCCATGTGGATGGACCGCATACAAATTAGAATAGAATGATTTAACAAAACTACAAGCAGCGCAATGTTTAGGTAACGTTTGTGATTCCTGCATCGATCACTTGATGGAAGGATATTATGTTCCAATTTTGAATCATCGTATGTGTGAACATTGTTTTATGGATTGGGAGAAAATAAGTCGATACTGTGAATGTGACGTAAAGTATGAGTAACAGAATATAAAATGGCTTGAGTCGTGGTTAGTTTATTTGGGTAATGAATAAAGATATAATACGAGGTGATATATAAATGAGTGGTGATAATGAAAGATTGATTGAGATCTATGATTATTATGGAGATGTAATTGACACTATTCCTTTAGATAAATTTTCAGTTTCTAAAAAAATAGGAGCATTTATCATTAAGGTCTGCATGATCTTGATAGTGTTAGAAATAGCGATCTCTATGATGGCGGGGATAGGAATCATAAGTGGAAATGATAAAATGATCATCTTCGTTATAATCGTAGTGCAGATCATTCTAATATCTCAAGCACTACAAAGATACTACGATGATACAACGTTTTATCATTGGGAAAAAGCATTATATATCTTAAATGAAAAAAGAATCTGCTCTTTAAGTAAACCCATAGGGATCATGATCATTTTGAATATTTCCATATTGATGTTTAATTTCTCCGTACACAATTTAAATCTACAGGAATTTAAAGCACAGATAAGTGTATCAGAAAAAACGAAAGATACACAGATAGAGGATATAACAATCAAAGCCGTAGCTGGAGAATCCTCTCCATCATATGAATATAAAGTTTGTCATGATCTTGATTGTAGAACGCATGTTTCAAAAGAAAATATCATTGCTGATAAATACGATGTTGAACAAATAACTACTACCGTGATTACTCCAGATAAGATAAAAAAAGAAATGATTTCTTATCAGCTCATATTTTTAAAGGATAAACCGATTGTAGATACATTTCAATCAAAAGATGATTTCTATAAACAAGCTTATGCTGAATATCGTTTTTCTCACATGATAGAAAACATAATTTTAGGAATCGTTATCTTTTTAGAAGGACTTTGTTTCGCAGCATTGGCATTCTATATAAAAAAATACAAAGGACAGGAAGATACCATCCCTTCAGCATTGATCTCAACGAGGAGGAAACAGTAGATGATAGATTTTAGAGTATGGGACAAAAAAGAGGCCAAACAACAGGATCTTAAAATAGATCCGTAACATCATGAGGAGAACAGTTATGAAATGCAGAATAGATACCATATCATGTAAAATAAAAAGAGTAATCAAACGCGTAGCAACGAATATCGCTACGATCACACGGGAGCTATACGCTGTGGACAGAGAAGAGCGAATCGCACAGATATCCGAAAGAAAAAGAAGAATATATAAGTTCATCTATCATGTGATCAACGTGGTCAGCACGATCATGCTGTTTGCTATCAACTACTTGATCATGCGGATCATATGGCAGATCATCATGTATCCGCCATTCGGTAGAGCAAGATATATCTTTCCATTCGAGGAGACTCATCACCTATTGATCTGTTTCATCCCTATCATCGTGCTATATCTCTTTACGAGACGGCTATTGGCAAAAGAAATTCCTCATATCGATAAATATATACGCTTGATTCCTTTGCTGCCTATTATTGGCGTCATAATTATTTATATGGCAGATATAGGTAAATCTGATATTCTTCTACAAATATCTTACTTATACATCCTACGCCTTATTTGCAATTCTTTGTCTAATGCTATGACCACTATCGTGTATCCATATATCTTTCTATCACAAGGAGTATTCCTGGGTCGTGGTGTTAAGCATTCTGACCAGAAGTAAACGAAAAAAGACCATCCATTGGTCTATAGGAGACATTTATGAAACACAAATATAAAGAGCAATGCTGCCGTTGTAAGAAATGGATATATGACTATGATACGACTACCGGGAAACTCCTTTGTAGACAGTGCTTACAGGAAACCGGAGGTAGGCTGGAATTGGAGGAACCGGTCCAACTGACGATCGACGTATTTTTATATCCGGATGCGGAAGGCAGTGATAAACGATGTTGAAACGTGTGTTATTCATCTTCGCTTTTCTGATCCTGAGCGTATGGATCGTACGATTCTTCCAATTCGGACAGGCGTGGTATCGTACAGAGACTTATGAGCTGCACGCATGCCATGCGGTCGGATCTGCATCCGGAAGTGACGTGTCGGAATTCAACAGCTATATTCAGGATGGAACGATCCCTCCTACGGATGTATATTGGATCCTGTCGCAACGTGACGATCTTCACTGTACACAAGCTACGACTATACAGATGACCCCACTCGAACAGGTCACAGACTATATCGAAAAGAACTTGAATACGCTTGAAGAAAGAATAGCACTCCTGTCACGATGGAATACATCAGAGGATACCGAGGTCTCCGATATCTTCCTGCAGCTCATCTTCTATATCTCATTGTGTGGGATCGTCTTGTTTGGCATCATTGCAGGAATATTCATCTATCAGGATATCCCTTTGCCGGCCTATGACAGCTCTGAGAAGCATATACGACTTCGTGCATCCTGCTATGAGATAGGTTCTCTATCGGTTGGCATCATCGCAAGTCTCAGCATCATCCTGATACTGGGAAAGCTGTCATGTATAGCCTACTTATTTCTCAAGGTATCCAGGATATTGGAGCTTGGCAGCATCCAGTATTTCATAGTCATGATCCTCTTGTTCATCCTCCTGTTGCTTTGGATGATCCTAAAGGCTGTTCATCCCTCATATATCATGTATTCAGCTGCAGAGGATACACAGGAGGAAGAAGAATGATATCGATACTTATCATAGGGATGATCGTTTTCCTCTTCGTTCTATTGTCCTATGCACTTTGCAGGGCGAGTGATGAAGCTGACAGCATATTCGGATACAAAACCATGAGTAAAGACCATGAAATGATGCACGAAGATGACCATATATCTTTAGAATGACAAAAACAGTGAATCTACCTGGCAACTTGCCAGGTAGATAGAAAAGGAGGTGTTCGAAAGCTATGAATGATTTGAAAAACAAAAAAGGATATATCGATGCGAATTGTGAACGAAAGTATCCGGGAGTCAAAAACTATTATCTACGCTGCGTCAGTGACGAAGTCGTAGACAGACTACGAAAAGAATCATTGGATGGCGTTTGCTATCTATCTTTATCAGAACTCAGAGAAGCATACGATCTCACCAAAAGTGAAGAGCTGAAAGTAATGCTGTTGATCGATGATGAGCCAGATATACAGCGTAAGGGCTGGCATAGGGATCTTGTCGAATATAGAATACAGGATCCAAAGGAAATGAAACGCATAGCAGTACGGCTTCAGGACGAAGCTATGGATCTCTATGATGAAAAGGATGACGCGCTTCAACTGCTCGGACATAAGCTGCTGCCGGGACTTGTCTATTCCCTTACGCAGGCACGAAAGATCGCAACGGATCTGGTCAACATTCTCCAGCATAAGGAGATGCCAAAGAAAGTACAGGAAGGACTATTGGAAGCGTACGTACGTGCACATAAAGGTTACACGCTGACAGAAGAGATCCAGGAAGATGGCACCCATCTTCAGGTCCTCTTATATGATGGTCTTCCGATAGCAAAAGGAAGCGGCACTGAGCTCTTGAAGATGATAGGAATCGAAGGTGTCACAGTTTCTGATCTGAACGTATACACGAAGGAAGACATGGAACCTGTCCTATCCCGCTATCACGAATATGTCCAAAAAGGACAGATCAGCGAGATACTGAAGGATCGCTGTGATGAGTGGTTAGCTTCACAAGACCTGGATGAAAACAGTTTGGAGGGAATCATCGATAAAGACGATCTAACACTGGAGCTATGGGACAAACGAGCAGCACTGGACCCTACTCTCCCTTTCCGCCCTGCTTTGAACACGGAGGACATGCGATGGATGCAGGAGGAAGCGGACATACAGCTAGAGCAGATGCTCATTACAGAACTGGAGAAAGAGAAGGTGTTATCCTATGGATCCTGATAGACTAGAGAAGTTCATGAGGAAGGACCATGCACGAATCTCCGGCTTTCACGGAGCGTCGTATACAAAAAAAGTATTATGTCATCTCTTATGGATAACCGTGGGTGTCATCGTACTCATCCTTCTCACGATTATCACACTGCAGTTCCTGTACGATAGTATACGACTTGCGACTCTATCCCTCCTACTGATCATCGTCCTTGCCATAACGTTCCTGCTATATCGAAGGATGAGAAAAGCAAAACAAAGAAAGAAAATGAAAGAAATCGTAGATAGGCAGAGCGGGTAAACACTTGTCTTTGAACTTCTACTATAGTAGAATTTAGTTGGAAAAGAGTGTCTGAACCTGACCTGGCAAGTTGCCAGGTACAGAAATGAGGGAAAAGATCATGAAAACGATCATCAAATTACTATTGTCTTCCTTGCTCGTCCTTTCATCGACAGGCTGTTCACCGCATAGCACGAAGAACGAACAAGATATATCATACATCGATATCTCCGAAATTCCAGCTTACTCCGGTACACCGTATGTGGAAATCGACGGCAATATACCGGCTTTCATGGAAGATGAGCTGTCTACGAAATCGTATGAGAACTACAGTGAGCTGGATGAGCTAGGCCGGTGCGGAGCTGCGATGGCAAACATCGGAAAAGATCTGATGCCTACAGAAGAACGAGGCTCCATCGGAATGATAAAGCCTTCCGGCTGGCATACCGTCAGGTATGATGACCTGATAGATGGGAAATATCTCTATAACCGGTGCCATCTGATCGGATTCCAGCTGACCGGTGAAAATGCCAACGAGAAGAATCTGATAACCGGTACTCGGTATATGAACATGGAAGGTATGCTGCCATTTGAAGATATGGTTGCTGATCATATCCAGGAAACGAATAACCACGTACTGTATCGGGTCACTCCGATATTTGAAGGTGATGACCTCGTAGCATCCGGTGTACAGATGGAAGCACAGTCGGTGGAAGACCATGGAGAAGGTATCCGGTTCAATGTCTTCGTATACAATGTACAGCCCGGTATTACGATCGACTATATCACCGGAGAGAGTCATTTGGAAAAAGGAGTAGAAAAAGAGCAAAACGCTACCGATGTGGAGATACGCGGAAACAAGGATTCGAAGATCTATCGCTGTCCCGGCCAACGATCCTATGATGATATGGAGGACTCAAAAAATCTGATCATATTCAACAGTGAAGAAGAGGCACAGGCAGCCGGGTATAGAAGAGCACAGCGGTAGCCAGAAAGAAGGAAGATGCGATGAGTAGAAGATATGTGCAACTGCAACAGATGCGGGAACAGCAGCTGGTAGAAACGACCAGCAGGATCTATGCATCGACCGTGGCAGAGGTATTATTTGAGGCAGGCGTACCAAAGGAAGATATCGAGTATGTGCTTTCTCAAGTCATGGGCAAAGCAGAGGATCTTTCAAAAGGTTATATCGACGTAGATACGTATGTGGAATCAGTAGAAGAAAAAACAGGAATCACTTTAAAGTGACCTGATATAAAGTAAAAAAACAAGCAAGATCAGCTACCTGGCAAGTTGCCATGTAGGAGTAGACAGCGGAGAGACCGCATGGAGAAAAAATATGAGCGAAAACAAAAAAATAGTCGAACATGGACCGACAGGTTTGAAACGGATACCGATCGGTATCTCAGATTATCGAAAATTGAAAACAGGAGATTATTATATCGTCGATAAATCCTTATTGATAAAAGAATTTTTGGATAGTGGCGCAGAAGTAACACTGGTGACCCGTCCTCGACGCTTTGGGAAAACATTGAACATGAGTATGATGGCAGAATTCTTCGACATTACAAAGGATTCAAAGGATATCTTCAAGGATACTGCGATCATGGATACGGAATATATTCGTGAGATGAACCAATATCCTACGATCTTTCTGAGCTTTGCGGATGCGAAAGGCAGTCAGATGAGAATCGTAAAATGTATAAAGGAACAGCTACTGACAGCCTACAGATGTAACGCCCACCTATTGAAAGATCCGGATATGTTCGATAAACCAAAGTTCGACTTGATCATGAAAGGATTATCAAGCTTAGATGATGGAAGCTTAGAAACGATCGACCAGGCGATAGCATATCTCATGGAGAAGTGTCATCAATATTACGGAAAGAAAGTGATGCTCATCATAGACGAATATGACACACCGTTTATAGAAGCGCATGTCGGAAATGTTTATAGCGAGATACACTCCGCACTTGCAGGATTGCTCAGCAGTGCACTGAAAGATAATCCGAATTTGCAAAATGCTATGCTTACCGGGATACAGCGGGTCGCAAAGGAAAATATCTTTTCCGGATTGAACAACCCGGAGGTACGGACTGTAAGTGATAAAGCCTATTCCCAACACTTTGGATTCGTGAAGAAAGAAGTGGATATCCTATTGAAGTATTATGGCTTAGAATGCTCTGATGAAGTGAAGGCAATGTATGATGGCTATAATATCGGTGGAACAGAAATCTATAATCCCTGGTCTATCCTCAATTATGCGAAGAATCATAAGCTGATTCCCTATTGGGTGAACGTAAGCTCTAATCAGCTTATAAAAAAAGCAATGGAGGAAATAAGGAAAAAACCAGAAACACACGGTGAACATAAATCCGGATTCGAAACCAAGTATGAAGAATTGATAGAAAAAAAACAGGTAGAGACCGTAATGGATCTTCAAAAATGTTTTTATGAAGAATCAGATGCTGTAAGTCTATGGGGTCTTTTCGTAAATGCAGGATATCTGACAATAAAACAAGAAAAATCGAGCACGTATTTATTGGAGATTCCAAACAATGAGGTCGCAGAGGAGTTTCAGAGACTTACTCTAAATTATTTGAATAAAGACTATGATATTTTCACTATGATGATGAGAGGCTTATACGATAAAGAACCTAATGTGTTCATAGAAAACTACCGAGACTTCCTATTGAATTCTACAAGTTATCATGATCTGATCAGTGAAAACAGTTACCATACTCTTCTATTAGGGATGTGTGCCTGCCTATATGCAGATTATGAGGTGAAGAGTAATCAGGAGGCTGGAAAAGGCAGATACGATATCGTCCTACAAAGCAAGACAAATAAGTTTCCTTCCTATATCATCGAATTAAAGTATTTAAAGAAAGAAGAATATGACAAGCATCCGAAACTGTTGAAAGAAAAATGTGAGGAAGCTTTACGACAGATCGAAATGAATCGTTATGATATCACATTGAGCGGACAGATCATCCATATCGCATTAACACACAGTGGTAAAGATGTAGAGATGCTTTGGAAAGAGGCTTGACGGACTATGTTTCAAACAACATGGCAACTTGCCATGTTGAAGAAATGCTTGGAGGAAAAAGCAGAAGGCTATCTGCTTTCCAACAGGCATATGAAAAAGAAGAAAAATTCGAACGGAAATTCATAAAAAATATTTTGCAAAACGAAAGAAAAAATAAATCGATAAAAAAGTCTAAATGGGTGATGAGGAGGATTTAGAAAATGAAAAAGTTATTAAGTATGATAGCAGTGGCAGCATTGATATTGACGGGCTGTGTCAAAGACCTACAGGTCAAAACGCCAGAGAAGCTGACTGTAGAGTACGGTGATAAGCTGGATAACGATAAACTATATGACGCAAAGGAGTCAGACGAGAATGTCAAAGTCGACAAGGTTTCCGGATATGATGCAAAGAAAGTCGGAGACCAGACGCTGAAAGTCACATTTACAGATGGTGATAAATCTACAGAAAAGGAAATCAAGATAACTGTCAAAGATACCAAAAAACCAAAAATCGTACTGAAGAAGGATAAGGTCACGATCACAGCTGGAGACAAGCTGAATCTTAAGGATAATGTGAAATCCGTAAAGGATCCCGTCGATGGCAGCTTGAAGTACAGTGACAAGGAAATCAAGAAATCCGGATACTATATTGACAAGGGCAAGCTGGATACGAAGAAAGCAGGTACCTATGAAGTAGTTGTCAAAGCGTTCGATGCAAATGGAAATACTACAGATAAAACATTCAAGGTCACTGTGAAGAATAAAGTTGAGAAGAAAGCAACGACAGAACAAAATTCTGAGGCCGCAACTTCTCAGAACAGCAGCACTGGCCAACAGACGCAGGCAGTTTCCCCTTCCTCTCCTGCACAATCCAATCAGAGTTCAGGATCCAGTGGACAAAGTGGTACAACATCAGGAGGATCATCTTCAGGAAATTCTGGAACCTCCACACCAGCAGAACAGCCTAATGCATGTGTTTCTGACGGAAATTTTGGCCGAATAGGAAATAGCGGACAAGTGTTTTATTCTGAAGCTGCAGCAGATGCATACGCAAATGAACAATTGAATTATGGTGAAGGACCATGGGGAAAAAAGGATATGACGGATATCATGCATGGACAGTTTATGATAATTGTGGTGAACGTAATGATGTTTGGACAGTAGACTTTTATTAAAAAGAAATTTATTTTAAATATAAACTATAGTATAATTGAAAGCGAAGATAGTGATAGACCTCAATTTATTGGAAGTAGACCCTTTCGGTTCCAATACTGGAGGTGATTACTTGAATTTAGACTTGTATATCATTCTTCTTATTGTGCTAACAATAAAGGAAACGATCAAGATACTAAAAAAGTAATCGCCCCTTGACTTTTGACCGAGCTCGGGGCGATTACTTTCAAACTATCTCTATCTTCACTGAGATAAGATATCTCATCTATATTATACACAAAAACATCAAAATAGTCACTATTTTGAAAATTTAATAGGGAAATGAAAAGGACAGATTAGAAATCTGTCCTTTTTACATGTAAAGGAGGATACATGAATTACTATAAGGTTGCTAGATTCAGGGCCGTAAGGCCCTATACTAATATAAGATAGCATAAGGCCAGTCACTGGCCTTTTTCGTGTTCGTAGAAAGTGAGGAAAGTAAATGATACGAAAAATAAAAAATAAATTAAGAGCTACAGTTATAGGTGTCTTAACTGTTTTGACTGTATTATCAAATATACAGTTACCAATCTATGCCGCAGATCACACGGCCACTAAGACATTTATTGATGGTGTTTCCTATCAGGTCTCTAAAGGCTCTCAATCAGCTTGGGGACAGGGTTTCACATTAAAGATGGATGGAGATGTGGTTTTCTGTGTAGATCCACAGGCAGAAGTGATCGCAGGTGGAGGATATTCTGAAAATAGTTTTAGTTCTTCACTTGCAAATGAGCTTTCTGTTATAGCGTATGAAGGCTATTATAAAAACAGAAACAAATCTGATGTCACATACTATAAATTTGCGACGAATTTAATGATTTGGGAAAAGATGGGGTGGAGTGTTACTGCTTCCGGTTTCGACTATAGTGGGTATAAATCTAAAATTCAGAAAGCTGTTGATAGTCATTCCATTCGACCTTCTTTTCACAGGGAAGAAATCACTTTAAATGTCGGGGAAAGTATTACACTCACTGACACAAATGGCGTATTTAATGAATTTAATTTTATAGCTTCTGATGGATTGAAGGTAAAAAAAGATGGTAATAAACTCACCATTACTGCGACGGAAGAATCCAAAGATAATTCTAAAGTAAAATACAATAAAGTTCCAGATGAATGTGTAGGGACCAGCCTTGTATATCAGAAGGCAGGGTCTCAGGATATGGTTAAGTTTTTTGTAAAGGACCCATTGTCTACTTTTATTGATGTCAAAGTTAATAAGTACGGATCACTGAAAATCACAAAGCAGGACGAAGATGGAGCGGTAGTTCCGAATACTTCCTTCAAAGTGTCTAAAAATGCAGACATGTCCTCTCCTATCGGAACTTACAAAACAGGGGGCGATGGTACTGTAACTGTCAATAACCTGTTACCACAGAAATATTATGTGCAGGAAACTGCAGTCCCTAGTCACCTGGTACTCGACACTACCATCCGTGAAGTAACTGTCGAAGCTAATCAGACGACAACCTATACTGCACGTAATAACTGGGTCAAAGGTAAGGTGCAGCTGCGTAAGATCGACCCTAAATCTGGAAAACAGGTCGCAGGTGCTACCTATGCCATCTACAATGATAAAGGCCAGGAGTTAGAAAGACTCGTGACAACTGCCACAGGCTATGTAGAATCGGGTTATCTAAGATTCGGGCAATACACCGTGCGTGAGGTCATCGCTCCATCAGGATATATCTTAAACAAGACTTCCTACCCTGTTACGATCACTAGCAACGAACAAAAGATCACAGTGACTGGTGAAGATGAACGACAGACCGGCCGCTTAGAGCTCACAAAAGAAGACAACGTCACCGGTTCTGCCGCACAAGGAGAAGCTACCTTAAAAGGTGCGGTATATGAGCTGAAGGCAAAAGAAAATATCCTAGATCCTGCCGACGGATCTGTCAAATATGCGAAAGGTGCATTAGTCACTTCACTGACGACGGATGCCAATGCAAAAGCGTCTGTAAGTAATCTTTACTTAGGTAAATATACCCTTCAGGAAAAGACGCCAAGTACTGGATATACGTTAGATCCTACAAAGTATGATGTATCTATCGATTATGCAGGACAAAGTGTGGAAATCGTTACAAAGAAACAAACGGTCAAGGAACGTGTCAAGGCTCAGGCATTCTCCATTATCAAGATATCAGACAATGGTGCCGGTGAAGCTGATAAGCTGGCCGGTGTCGAATTTACCGTTAAATCCAAAAAGGATATAGATGCATACGGAAGTTGGGAAAAAGCTCCTATTGCTAAAAATGCAAAGGGACAGACAGCAAAAGTCCTTGTGACTGATAAAAATGGACAGGCGGTATCTGATGAGCTTCCTTATGCTACGTATGTTGTGCGTGAAACTAAGGTCCCGGATGATCACTATAAAGTTCCTGATTTTACAGTAACTATTTCTGAAGATAGCCGTGATCCTCAGCCTTGGCGTATCTTTAATGATGCAAAATTTCGTGCTGTGGTTAAAGCTGTAAAGGTTGATCAAGAAACTGGTAAAACAATTACACTTGCCGGAACAACTTTCAAGATTAAAAACTTGGATAAAAACGAGTATGTAGAATATTGGGATTGGACCCCTATACCTCATAAGGTCAATACCTGGACGACGGATGGATCCGGTACTGTAATGACTGGAAAAGAATTGGATCCAGGTGATTATCAATTAGAAGAAATCACTGCCCCAAATGGTTATGTTTTGAATATCGCTCCAGTTAAATTTAAAGTATCAAGCAATACAGCATATGAGACACTTCCAGACGGTGCTACACCGGTCATCACTGTCACTAAACAGGATACTTCAGTAAAAGGACGTATCGCAGTCGTAAAACAGGGAGAGGTCCTTACTTCTGCAGAAACTGATGATCATGGCAATACGAAGTTCAAATATGAAATGCGGAAATTGAAGGGTGCTGTGTTCGAAGTCAAGGCAGCGGAAGATATCTCATCTCCAGATAATCAGGGCGATATCCTATATCACAAAGGCGATCTGGTAGATACGATAACGACCGATGCTGCAGGTGAAGCACAGACCAAGCTGCTCCCTTTGGGTAAATATCAAGTTTCGGAAAAAACTGCTCCAAACGGATTCACGCATTCCGATGATATCAGAGAAGTCGAGCTCGTCTATGAGGATCAGAATACAGCGATCGTATTCGGAGATGCCGGTACTTATGAAAATGAACGTCAGAAAGTTGAAGTACAGGCTGTCAAAAAGGACGCAGATGACCAACAGCTGCTAGTCGGCGCTGAAATCACGCTATATGCAAACAGAGACGTGTACAACTATGACGGCGATGTGATCGTAAAAGCCGGTGAAAAAATTGAAACGGTGGTAACCGGCGAAGATGGTAGAGCCACATTTACTGCAGACCTGCCTAATGATCTTACTCCAGAATATGGTGTAATGCCGATTGAGAAAATCGAAGATGAAGATATAGATCCAGGATTCAGTCAAACAGTCATTGAGGATGTAAGACTCATCGGTGACACCAATAGCCTATTCTATGCAACGGAAACGAAAGCTCCTGCAGGTTATGCGAGTGGTCAGGAAGTGCGTTATTATTTTGATACAAAGTATACGAATCAAAACAATGCAGTCTTGAAATTCACAGCAGAGTATCAGAATGAAACGACAAAGGTCGAGATCTCTAAAGTGGATATCACGAACGAGGAAGAACTTCCGGGCGCTACGCTGCAGATAAAGAGCGAGGCCGGAAAGATCATAGAGGAATGGATATCCACAGATAAACCACATCTCATCGAGATGCTGCCTGTTGGAGACTATGTACTATCTGAAAAGATCCCGGCATCAGGTTATACGACAGCTACCGATGTACCGTTCACGATCAAAGATACTGGTGAGATCCAGAAGGTCGTCATGAAGGATGATATAACGAAGTTACAGATCATCAAGACGGATGAAGAAGGTAAGCAGTTACCAGGCAACAGACTGGCCATCATTGACAAAGACGGAAAGACCGTTGATGAGTGGATCACAGATGAAAAGCCTCATGATATCACCAAGCTGGTTGTCGGACAGGAATATACGTTGCGGGAACTGGAAGCAGCTGCCGGTTATACAAAAGCTGAGGATATCATCTTCATCGTACGTGATACGAACGATGTACAGACGATCGACATGAGCAACAGACAAACAGAGATGCACTTTTCTAAAGTCGATGAGACCGGCGAAAAAGAATTACCCGGTGCTAAACTGCAGATCATTGACAAAGATGGCAATATCATAGATCAGTGGGTATCCACAGAAGAGCAGCACACGATCACAGGACTGAGCGAGGGTCAAACCTATGTAATGAAAGAAATCTCTGCACCATATGGATATGAGATCGCAGAAGAGATCACCTTTACCGCAGGAGACGGCCAGAAGGTCACGATGAAAGATAAAATGATCCGCTCCTATATCA
>ERZ781275.1546-NODE-1546-length-14385-cov-2.709072_pt1 | contig 14385 bp, 13 predicted proteins | sample MGYA00375853_ERZ781275 | MGnify/ENA primary metagenome ERZ781275 (study PRJEB29790, sample SAMN03653691) | human gut metagenome | host: Homo sapiens | place: USA: Dallas, Texas | collected 2012-07-23 | study: EMG produced TPA metagenomics assembly of the Gut...
AAAATGTAGGATGAATCTACTTTTGTTGATAACTGATACAGCATAGGATGCCTTGAAAAATGGTTAATTAGTTGATAGAATATGAATAAAAATAGGAATTATTTACTACTAGGGGGTTCCGCATGGCTTATAAAGTAGTGTATACAAAACATTTTAATGGAAATTTACGGAATGTCATTAAAGACAATAAAAAAGCCGCCCAAGCAACCCGCGCAGCAATGACAGAAGCGGGAACAGACGGACAAATTTCTCTTCCACGTACAAAACACGGTGAATCAAGACTTCCTAACATAGAAAAATATGATCTACCTGATGCATATAGACTAATTGTCCAACTTATTGATGGCATTAATAAAACAAGAGCATTTCTTTTTGTTGGAAGCCATGCAGATGCCGAGCACTGGCTAGATGTGCATAAGAACTATAAATGGGTACAAGATAAAAAAGATGGAACATTACAATTTACACTTGCTACGGTTTCTGGAGATAAAAGGCATGTTCCATCTGATAGATTAAATCTTGATCTGCCTGAAGATTCAATAAATAAACCAATTCTTGGTGTACTATCAGATAAGGATTGGGAACAAATAGGTATTGATGAAGAAGGAAGAAATGTCATACTCAAAATCAGGGGGACAGATTTTGAGCGAGATGCTGAGGGTATTTTGGAAAAATTAGACGCTTCTTTTGGATATGGTAAGTGTACTATTTTATTTGATTTAATGCACCTTGCGCATTCACAAGAATGGGAAGAATTTAAACAACGCCTTGCAGTGTTACATGGAGGGTCTTGTATTCTGAATGAATATATGGCTGCGGAAGCCCTAACCTCTATAGAAAGTAACGATTCAATAATAACGTTTGACGATAAAAATCTACTTGATGATTTTTTGTCAATGAACAATCTTGCAGACTGGATGCTATTTCTACACCCAGAGCAAAAAATTGTGTGCGAAAGAGACTTTCGAGGACCAGCGAGGCTAAAGGGCGTATCGGGAAGCGGTAAAACTTCTGTTTTAGTTCATAGAGCAAGAAGACTTGCAAAAAAATATGCTCAACCAGTTTTGCTTCTCACTTTAACTGAAAGCATGCGAAAGTTGTTAGAACGGCTTGCTGATGATCTATGTGGAGCAGAACGTTCATTGATTGAAACAAAGACTATGGGAATGCTCGTAAAAGAGAATTATGCAAGCATTAATAATGAGACTGTATTTAATATACATATGATATCTAATGAACAGCAGTATGAGATTGCACGCGAAGTACATAACGAAATAATAAATCACGAACTATGGAATGAATCAGAATTTTGTAAAATAGATTCAATAAAAATGTTTAATTTTATACAAGATGAAATATCGTATGTAAGAGGAAGATTAAAAGACACTGAATTAGATACATATCTAGATACAAAACTTTTTCAAAGAACAGGAAGAGGGTCTCCTCTTGATAAGAATGAAAGGATGATAATGTATTCATGTATCTGTCAGTATATTGAAAAACTAAACAAAAAATCTGTCCATGACCACGAAAGCATTTCTTCATATGTTGCCAAACATTTAATAGATAAAAACATATTAAATACAAAATATCGATGTATATTAGCAGATGAGGTACAAGATCTTTCAGAAATCGATATTTTTTTAATAGGGAAACTTAAATCTTTAAGCGGCGAGTGTTTTTCAGAAATAGAAAATGGGCTTTTTTTAGCTGGAGATAGCGCTCAAAGTATTTACAAAAGAGGATTTTCGTTACGTAGAGTTGGGATTGATATAGTAGGAAGGGGATTTACTCTCAATAAAAACTACAGAAATACCTTTGAGATACTGAGTGCAGCTTTTGGATTGATAAAAGAATATGAATTTCCTGACATTGGAGAAGATAGTAAAGCGCGACCGTTTATGCCTATTTTTGCAGCACGGCACGGTGCTAAACCTCTTTTAATTCGGTGTGAAACATTATCAGCAGAAGCCTCGATAGTTGCAGATGATATAGCATCACTTCTTGCTATGGGGCAAATTCCAGGACAAATATGTATAATTGGTCCAAGTAGTAAAGTGCGCGATGAAATTACCAAGGCACTGACATCTAGAAGAATACCGCATATCGAGTTGAGGAATGATGTTGATTATGAAGGAGATTACGTCAAGATAAGTACAATTGAGTCAGCAAAAGGTCATGAATTTAGTGCTGTATATATTATGGGGCTAGTTGAAGGTGTATTACCATTAGCAAATCTTACCGATGAAGATATCGCAAAAGATGCCTCACGATTTTATGTAGGAATGACACGAGCTCGTGAAAAGTTAATAATAACTTATAATCAAAATTCAGCTGCATCGCGATTTTTGCATACAATTCAAGCGAACTGCGAGGAAGCCTTTACGCGGAATGGAATTTTAAGGAAAGTTAGTGATTACTAAAGATAACATCAAAACGAGTCGTCAAGTATTAAAAATTATCTAGGGTTAGGACTCCTTATTCTCAAACAGATTTAAATAATGTATGCTAGATATACAGAGGTGTCCTATGCATACCCTGTTTTATCTTTCCAATATCCTTTCCGTTGTACACATTTGGATTTAACGGTGGGGAGATGACGAGGCATGACTGCGTGATTCCCTTTCCCTCCTCAACGTCTCCGAAAGTTGCCGTAAGGAGCCTTGTCCGGTTGTTTAATTGACTGCGAAATACTGCCCTAGGCGGAACAGCCCGCTCGACAAAGCAACGCCCCCAACAGGGGTAAGACTGTTAGGGCGTTGTCTAGTGGGAAAACATTCGTTTTATCACCGAGGGAGTCCCGAAAAAGCCCCCTCGCAATGGGACGGTAGGTGTTCGCGCACTTGCCGTCCCTCTTGCATCTAAAGATAAGGCTATTCGAGATAAGGCTATTCGAAAAATTTGGCAAGTCATCACGCTCGGATGAGGTAGCGAACGGCCCGGTTCACCGGGCGAATTTCCTGAGCGACAGGCGTCATTCTGGAGGCGTCAACTCCTACAGTATTTTTGTAATCAGGTGCGCTTCCATCCTGTACGTCTCCAACAGCTCCCGTCATATAAAAAACTCCATTTGCGAATGCGTCAGCTCTATATGAAGGGGCAAAACTACCAAATGTCCCTGTAATATTTCTAATTGCATCCCCTTGAAGCTCTCCCAGGCCTGCACTGCTATGCACCACGGTCCCATAGTGGGCAGAGATTTGAGAACCATGATCACGCAGAAAACGTCCCCGGTAATCGGGCACTCGGCTGCCGACAACCCCGACCAGTTCCGGGTATACTGTGCTGGATATGGATTGCCCATTACATTCCAACCATTTATCTGCATCCGATGGCCATGAGTTGGACGGCCAAGTAATCACGGTTCCTACGGGGATTCCACCGGTGCTTTTGACTGAGACTTTTGTCGGATCGAAGCTGGCTCCATCGGCGGCAAAGCAGGGGAAGGCTAGTAGAAGCAACGCCAAGGTGAAGAGCAAGGAATACCTTTTCATGATGTTCTCCTTAATTCCCCGCATGTTGCCGGAAAAGCGCGTGCATGGCGGTTACGGTTTCTTCGATGAAGCCCATCTTCAGCAGGAAATTCGCATCGGGATCGGTGTCCGCGTCCTTTTCCCGGCGAATGCGCGGCGTCTTTAGGCTGGAGAAGCTGAAATCCGCGTTCAGCGTAAAGATGGATACCATCTCGTCTTCAGGCATGGAGGAAAGCCTGATCTTGAGGCTGGTGAGCAGAAGCCCGGATTCCAGACCGGCTCTGGCGCTGTCCGGGGCATCCATGACGGAAACGGAAGGGCCATCGGTTAGGGAGAGCGTGGCCTTTCCTTGTTCGGCTATGGCGTAGTCTTTGCCTTTGAGGGAGAGAGTCATGCTTTCAGTGTAAATGTCCCGCATGAGGTCTTCCAAAGGGTGATCCGAGCCGCCGCTGATCCCGGAGAGCGCAACCGGGTACAGGCGTTCCAGTTCGCCGCCGAAGGTTGATTCCATGTGCTTTTCAAAAAGTTCCAGCACAGACTTGGAGGTGCTGGCGAGGTACACAAGGCCAGTGGACATATCCACGGCCACGCCATACATGGAGGGCCGGGGTTCCGTTTTGGAAAGCAGAAGGCTCTTGCACTGAGCCCGGATTTCTCCTTTTCTTCCCTTACTCAGGAATTTCTTTCCTTGGGTTTGCAGACGTTCAATTTCTTCACGGACTTTTTCCGCCACATGCTTTTTCAGAATGGAGGGAGCAATCCGTCTCACGTCCACTCGGAAGCCGAAGGCCATGTAAGGCCCTTTTTCTGGGACGGAGCTGGTCCATTCCGTATCGAACATGTCATCGCAGTTGACGAATCCACATGCCTTTTCTTCCGGCACGTTGTCGATGGACCGGAAGGCGAACCGCCTGATCGCGTCGCCAGTGACATTGGCGAGGGTCGAGGGTTCTAAGCGATAGAGAGTCAACGGGATGGAAGATTTCATGAGGCTCATGGTTGCTCCTTTATGAGTTGAATTCGTCCGGGGGCATATGTCCAAGATGCGATACATTTGGTTTCTCTTGTTGGATTGTTATTTGGGCCTCCTGTTAAAATCAGGTTTTCCATCCTTCCCCCAAAAGCTCGTTTTACAGTTTGGATAGCCGGAGCAGGAAAAGACTTCATAGGGTTTCCCCGTCTTGCTGGTGCCTTGCCTGTAGAGCAGCGCCTTACCGCAATCGGGGCAGGTAAACTCCGTCACCACTCGCGGAGACTTTTCTTTGGGCTGGCCGGGGGTGCCGTTGTCATCGGGCAGAAAGACATTGTTACCGTCTGGATGCCCTTGTTTGTTGTAGCAAGCCCAATATGTCCCCCTATCGTTTTTCCCTGAGTAAAGGGGGCGACCGCAGACGGGGCATGGATGCTCCGAGGGTATGGCCCTTTCTCGCGGTTTTCCGGGTTTACCGTCCTCATCCGGCAAAAACGTCCTGCAATCGGCATCGGAGCAGCTCCAGAAAAATTCGCCGGCGTTTTTCCCTTCGCGCCGGCGTAACGCCTTGCCACACTTCGGGCAGGGGAAGGCACCGGGCTGAAGTGCGGCAGAGGTGGAGAGGACGGGGGCCAAAAGCAAAGGAAGGGCTGCATACTGTTCCCGCATGAAGTCTTCCAGAGAGGTTTCCCCACGGGTTATGGCTTCAAGGCGTTGTTCCCATTGGGCCGTAGTGACCGGATCGCGGAGCGTGTCCGGGGTCATGTCGATGAGGGACTGGCCGAGCGGCGTGGACACAAGGGATTTGCCGCTGGCTGCGATGAACCCACGGCCCTTGAGGGTTTCAAGGATACTCGCCCGTGTCGCTTCCGTCCCGATGCCCTCATTTTCCTTTAGAACGGCCTTGGCCTTGGCGTCGGAAACGAAACGGTGGATGCTGGCCATCGCCTCGATCAGTGAACCTTCTGAAAACTTGGAAGGCGGTGTGGTCTTCTTTTTGAGGGCGTCCACGTCGGCGCAGAGCACGGCATCATTGTTGCCGACGGACGGCAGCGACTGTTCGGCCTCTTTCTTTTTGGCGTCCTCATCGTCCTCTTCAGCAGCAAATCCGGTCCAGCCCGGCTCTATGATCATCCGGCCACGGGCTTCCCATGCCGTTTCCACGATGGTGGCCAGAATCTTCTGGGCCTCGTAGAGCATGGGGGGATAGAACTGGAGAAAGTACTGGACGGCGATCATCAGGTACAGCTCCTTTTCCTGCGCCGTGAGGCTCCGGGGCTCTTCGCCGGTGGGGATAATCGCGTGGTGGGCCGTGATCTTCTTTGTATCCCAGACGGGGCCTTTCAAGGCGGAATCGGCCTTGGCGGTCACGGCCTCAAGACCGGAAACGCCGGAAAGGGCGGTAATGATCCGGGCGGCGTCACTGAACTGCTCTTCGGGCAGATAGCGGCAGTCGGTACGCGGATACGTCGTCAGCTTCTTTTCATAGAGCGACTGCGCGGTATCCAGAACCTGTTGCGCGGTCATGCCGAGCTTGGAGGAATCGGCCTTCTGAAGCGAGGAAAGGCAATGCGGCAGAGGGACTGGCTTTTTCTTCTTCTCGCGTGTGACGGAGGTGATGATGCCGTTTTTGCCGCGCACGGCATCCATGATGCCTTGGACGGTGGCCCCATCGACGAGACGGCCTTCACTGTCCAGTCCGGGTTGTGTTTCCGAAGGCTTGAAGATGGCTGAGAACGTCCCCGCATCGTGCTGGAGCCTTGCCTGAAGGACGAGATAATCAATGGGGGTGAAGGCTGCGATTTCCCGATCCCGGTTGACGACAAGGGCAAGGGTGGGCGTCTGGACGCGCCCCATCGACAACACGCCATCCCGTCCCGACTCCCTGCCCCGGAGCGTCATGGCGCGGGTGGCGTTCATGCCTATGAGCCAGTCGGCCTGTGAGCGGGCGCGGGCGGAATCCCGGAGATTGGCGTAGTCCCGGTTGTCCTTCAGTGTTGCCAGAGCTTTTTGGATAGACCGGGAATCGAGGGATGCCAGCCAGATACGCTGAACCGGGCCGGTGTAGCGGAAGTGTTCGAGGACTTCATCCACGAGGAGTTGGCCTTCCCTGTCCGGGTCGCCCGTGTTGACGACCGTAGCGGCCTCACCAAGCAGATTGCTGATTACCTGAAGTTGAGCGCGGGTACTTTCCTTGGGCTTGAGCCTCCACTCACGGGGAATCATGGGTAGGGAGCTTCTTCGCCACAGCTTCCATGCTTCATCATAATCATCGGGATCATACTGTTCCAGCAAATGCCCGAAGCACCAGGTCACGGCGTCGTTCCCACAGACTATATACCCCTGACAAGTCTGCGTGACGCCGAGTTCAGCGGCAATGGCTTTGCCGAGTGACGGTTTTTCGGCAATGAAGAGACGTTGGATCATGGACTCCTCTCAATTCAAAAGGTTGCGATACATTCCGAAACGGCGTTTGAAGGGGTTCAGCAGGGCCGGGAGCAGACCTTCTTCCAGTTCTTCGGCCTGAAAGTCGGCGTTGAAGCCCTTTCTGCGGTGGTTTTCAATGCGCAGGGTGTTCCCATAGAAAGACATGCTCCATCCTTTGGCGTCGTCATTGCGGGTGACTTCCTGTGACTTGGGGAACGCCGCGCACCATGTGGGAAGAAGTTTTTTGAGCCTGTAAAAGAGGTTCGTCATGCGGGCGTCCGTCTGGACCTCTGTGAGATGAACGCCGTGCAGAAATGGAGAGGGTTGCGAATAGAGGAAGAACTTTGCAATGCAGGCGCGGTGGCATCCGTCTTCCGCGACGTAGCCTTTGCCGTCATGAAAGCAGAAACTCATGAAGGGGGCACGGAATTGTTCGAGGTTCAGGTAGTACTCAGGATTCACCGTAAACAGCCTGATGTTTTTCCGCATCTTTTCGCCCTTATCGAGGAGTTCCCTCCATGTCATACCGGGATAGTTGGGATTGGCTGTCCCACAGATCAGGCCGGTATTTACCGAAGCTGACCAGCAACGGCTTATTGAGCGGATGAAGGGTGCCGGACGTAGCGATTCGATACAGCTATCGGCAAAGGCGGGTACTGTATCAAAAAGTTCTTTGATTTGTTCGTCAGTCATGACCGTCCCTTGTGGCTACTCATCAATCCAGTGGCCACCGTTGAGCGGTTCGCCAACGTAGTTGACGCCGACCTTCCATGTGTATTCGTGCCCTGCGTATGTCCGGCAGTATGAGGGGAGACCATCGTCAATGATCCAGACCCATTTGGTGCGGCAGCGCGGGGTATTCTCACGGTCTTCTCGGCTCATGCGCCGCCAGATGTCGTCTGGAATGCACTCTTCGACAGGAACTTGCTTTCTGAGCTGACGGTTCAAGAGATCTGCTGTGCAGCGTCCAGCGCCGTTGAGAATCGCTTCAACGAGCGTCGGCATTGACGGGTCTTCTCCCACCGTGGGGCACTGGTTCAAAAAGTTCCGGCGGGACTTCACGGTGTCTTTCCATTTTTTGTGTGATATGCCGAAGTATCGGCTCAGGGACGGGCCGCACTCGCCGGGACGTGTCCCGGATGAGAGGCAGAGGATCGCTTCACAGGCCAGTTTCGTGTCGCCGGTCAACTCCTGATCTGCCCATGCCCGTATGGGAAGGAATGTGAACAACGCCAGAAGAAAGATGAACTTTTTCACAGTACCTCCATAGATACTTGTCAAAACACGTTTAACGTGTTACTCTTTGCATATGATTAAATCATGTAGGGACAAGCGGACGGAAACACTCTTCAACGGGTATCGCGTTCCCGCATTTTCACCCGACTTGGCACGTCAGGCATATCGAAAGCTGAAGCTGCTCAATGCCGCTACCTGTCTTCAGGATCTCTTGATTCCACCGGCCAACCGGCTCGAAACCCTGAAAGGGGACCGCAAGGGGCAATACAGCATTCGGATAAACAGCCAATGGCGCATCTGTTTCGTTTGGCGTGATGAACACGCTTATGAAGTTGAAATCGTTGATTACCACTAGGAGATACCATGTTTGATCGTATGCCTCCCGTACATCCGGGGGAAATCCTTTCCGAAGACTTCCTTAAGCCGATGGCCTTGAGCCAGACTCAGCTTGCCCTGGCCACGGGAATGCCGCAGAGCCGTGTACAGGCGATTGTTGCGGGACGTCGCGGCATCACTGCTGATACGGCAATTCGCTTGGCTGCATTTTTTGGTAACACGCCGCAGTTCTGGCTTAATTGTCAGACTTCCTATGAATTGGACATGGCCGATTACACTGGTGAGGAACAGAAGATCAGAGCTTTTGTGCGTCCTCGCTCTTCGAGCATTCATACCGTCACCGCCTGAGAGTCCTGCATTATGATTTGTCGGAATCAGGAGTAGCTTTCGTGTCTTTTCCAGAAATCGTTTTGGCTAGGTTCCCGCCAAAGCTGTTTTCTGTCGCCTTGGTGAATGCGGAGCTGGCGGCTGCACCAGCCATTTTCCCCACAACAGTAGTTGCAGAAGGTGGTTTGACGAATCCCAAGGATTCGCTGGAGATACCGCCTGCGGCATTGCTCTTGTTGAAGTTATCAATATTGTTTGAAATGAGGCTTTCCTTGGCGGCATTGTAGGCGGAAGCGAGCCCGGCACCTCCTGCGACCAATGCCGCGCCGCCTTTGGCTGCTCCTGCAATGATGGAGGCGGATTTGGAGATCGATGTTGCGGCCAGCCCCATGCTTGCAGCCGCAGCTCCTACGGCAGCCCCTGCACCGAAAGAACCTATGCCTGCGGAACCGATGCTGGCACCGTTGATGATTCCGGCTACTAATGCGGGGAGCTTGTCCACCAGCATGAACAGGGTTATGCTGGTAACAAGAAGTACGCCCATTTCTGAACCGAGGATTTCTCCTCCATTACTCATTTGGGTAACGCCCTCTTGGATGATGTTTTGGCCTATACCGATGAGAAGAGTCATTGTCATGAGTGAGGCACCAATGCCGAGAACCGTTTTGAAATAGTTCACGGCCATATCTTTGGTCCAGTAGCTTCCCCCAAAACCCAGAAATATCACTCCTGCATAGGCCAGTACCCATGCAGAACAAAGTTGAAGCAGCATATTGACGCCGATGAGAGCAATAATGATCAAGACAATCAGCGCGAGAATGAAAACTAGAACATGATCTATCGAAAGGTCTGATTTTAACAGGACGCATGCTTTGTCAAAAATGGAAAAGCCAAGATCAACTATTCCCGATGGGTTTAACCCTGGTTGTCCAGATGCTTCATTTCCGATTTGCCTTAGAGCATTAATAATACTTTCAGCAAGATTCGGACCCTCTCTAAGCAACCATAAAAAAACACCACAGAACGTTATATAGCGTATAATTTCTCCGATAACCTCAGCGAATGCTGATCGATGAAACCATGCCTGAGATAATTGCCAAACAAATCCCATTACAGCTAAAGCACTGAAAAAATATTCAGCGTACCCTTGAATGGTATTAGCCCAAGAACTTGCCGCTTCTTGATATTTATTGAGTACATTATTTAGAACGTCGTTAGTAGCTAATTCAGCATATGAATTACTAGGAAACCAATAAGGCATAATGGCTATAGCTAGTATTAAAGTAAAAATGCGTATCGGTTTCCAAGAGGATAAAGATATGTTCAAAAAAGTAATTTTTTCTACCATTGTAATCTCTTTGCTTGGTATTACAGGTTGCCAAGATACTTCAGAAAAAGTTTTAGGATCATGGAAATCTGTTTCACCAAGTGGATTTGATGGCAAAACAGCAGTTATTGTTTTTGAAAAAAATAAGCTGACAGCCAATGGAAATTATTCATCTTCTGTTAAATATAAAAATGATTCTGATAAGTTAGTGGTCTATCTTGATAAAAATTTGTGGTCTATTGAATTCATTGATAATGATACAATCATGGTTATTAATGGATCGGGAGGGCTTTCCTCAAAGACAAAATATGTTCGCACCACACATGAAGAAGCAGAAAGCATAAATGAGAAGAATAATGAGCCAAGAAAGACTTCAGGACGTATTTGGTAGCTTTACCAAACGGTTCCGCTACTTTTCTTATATCTGCTCTCCCAGATGACTTCTCTTGTAGCCTGTTGCCGTGCTTCCCGTGCGGTAACAGTTTGATCCCGTGCGTTCTCCGCAGCGATTTGAGCCATGAGGAGCCCCCGGAGCTGGAGGAGCTGATTCGATTGGTGGCTGGCAAGCTGGTTCGCGTACTGGATTGCTTCCATCCTGCCTTGGGAGCTTTGGGCCTTGGCTTGTAGCTGTTCGAGGTTGGCGGCGTCAGCCTTTAATGCTGTTTGCTGATTTTCCAGCGTCTTCACGACGTTATCGTTGGCGTTCTTCTGGGCTTTGGAACCGAGTTCTTCAGCCTCCAAGAGCGCCTTTCTGTTCTCTTCCGTTCCTCCGCCGGACTGGAAGTAGGGATTGCCGCGATAGGCGGCGACATTGCCAAACTTCCGCAGATAGGTATCTACATTTCCCGCCTGAGACATGTAGAACTCGACCTGGTTCTGGAGGGCGATGATCTTGTTCATCGTCCTCTGTGCCTGATCCCATACGTAGGCGGCGGGAGCGATGGAGTTTTTGATCATGTCCTCATATTGCTGAAGCTGGAGCGCGTACTGTTCGATCTGCTTAAGTGTCTGGTTGACGGCCTCGACAGCGGAAATGGCGGATTGCTGCAAGTTGGCCGCGTCGAAGACGGGGATGCCACCTGCTCTGACGGGCAGAGGGAGAGAAAGGGACAGGAGAAAAAGGAAAGGTATGAAACGAGATTTCATAATAACGACTCCAATTCGGTTAAGTTGACGTCAGCGAACCCCTCTGCGTTGACAATGTAGGGAACCCTAAATGTCGAACGAAGTCCTTCACATTGATAGAGAGTAAGCGTTTCAGCGAGTGCTTTTGTTGCTGGAAGAACGCGAATCTGTTTCTGAGGAAAAAGCAGAGCTATGTTTGCAGAAAAAGAAAGCCATTCAGAGAAAGAAACCGGATTAGCAAATCCGGGCTCAGTATATTTTATAAAAAGGCAAACAGGATCGAAAAGATGGGTTTCATCTCCTATGACGTAGCAACCTCTTTTAATGAGAAGGAGGTTCAGGGCTTCTATCTCTTCCGGTGAGTGGAAAGTAGATATGCCCTTGTCCGTAGCTAATGAAATGAAGAGATTATTCATGTGATACCTCATTAATAGGCAAAAGCCTGATAAGGGCCGGGAAGCGTCATATCTTTGATGACCATGACATTGAAACGATAGCCGGGACGAATTTCGAGAGTCGGCGCAACATTCAGGTTTTTGCTGATGATCTGTCCAAGCGTCTGTCCGAGGGCTTCACTAAGCGCGTCGCTGGCCCGTTGACGATCATTGTTGCTATTCGAGTTGCCGTCGTTTTGGCTCATGTCTGCGGCGGCAATGACGCCGGACATGAGGACGGCGCTGGAAATGGTGCGGAACCAGTGGTTGTTCACCTTATCCGCGAAACCTGCATATCCAGCGCTGTCGGCTCCGGGCATGGCGTGAATGTCCAGAACTTTGCCGTCGGGGAAAATGAGGCGTTGCCATGCCATCAGAACACGCTCTTGTCCGTAGGCTACATCGCTTGAGTATGCGCCGATGAGCCGCGTGCCCTGCGGAATAAGGAGGAAGCGGCCTGTTGCCGTATCCCAGACGTTTTGGCTGACCTGTGCCATGACCTGACCCAGCAGATCGGAATTGATGCCCGAGATCATGGTGGCTGGTATGACGAAGCCCGTGCGGAGCATGTACGGAGAGGCAGGGGCCTGGACCTGGGAATCAAGGTTCCATGAATCCGTTTGCTCAAACTGGCGGACGTCGTTTTTTCCGGTTGCGGCAGACCGATAGAGGCCATCGGTTCCAGATGGGCCGTTTTGCTGCGTCAGGCGCGACTGATACGCGGAGGTTGGATCACCCATGCTGGCAATGCGCTGACGGGTATCGGCCAGTTGCGCGGTTACGTCTCTTGCCGTTGTCTGGCGACTTCGCAGTTCGGACATTTGTATGCCCACTTTGCTTTGTAATGCGGCCTCAAGTGCCTGCGTGCGACGTTCACGGATGCGGATACGATCCTCGAAATAAGGATCGACGGGAACGGAAAATTTTGCATTGGCATTGCTGAACGTATTCGCATGTCGGGCAGTCCGCGTCCCGGCTGGGCATCGGAAGGAATGATTCCCGAAAGCCATTTGGAAGTGGCCTCGTTTGCCATCTGGCTGGCAGAACGTCCTTCTTTTTTCTGATCAAGGGGTTGGGTCGCCCCCGGAACGATTTTGTTTTGAGAGCGGAGGTGTGTGACATAGGCGATTCCACCCACAGCCAGGAGGACGAAGAACACGACAATGAGGGAGGGAAGGCCGTTGACCCTCTTTCCTCCAGAGCCTTGTCCCGTGGGCGTTGCCATGAGATCGACCGGCTGTTCTTTCTTTCCGAATAATTCTTTCAGGTTGATGGACATCAGTTACCTCTCGTGATCGTAACCTTTGTCTGTTTTGAACCGACCCCGGCGATGAGCATTGCCTTGTCGAAGAGCTGGTCGACGATGAAGCGATCTCCTTGCAACCTGTAGTTGACCAGCGCTTCTCCTTCATTGGTCATAACAAGTAGTGAAGGAGCCTCTGTCTGGCGCATTTTCGGGGGCATCTGGATAATGGTTTTTGTCCCGTCATTGTAGACGCGCACGGGCTTCCACGGGGCATTGTCACCACTGATACGGTATCCGAAGTCGAGGTTGCCGAGGTATTCCTGCGTTTCAGGAATCGTGTTCTTCTCCTTTTCTTCCGCCTGGCGCTCCTTCAGCGCGAGGAAGCGCTGTTGGACGGCATCCGGGTAGATGAACGACACCTTCGGCATGTACTCCGTCTTGTGGCTCTTCAAACGGAAATGGTATGTGCGCCTGTTCGTCGTCACCATGAGCGATGTTTCAAGCCCCACGTCCATCGGTTTGATGACGATATGCTGCACTTCGGCTACTCCAGCGCCGGTGACGGCGGGCTCTACGAGCCAACGGGCACTGTCTCCGATGTTGATGTTGTTGATCTGTTCCCCTGCCTGAAGCTCAATGTCCGTCACCTGCATGACCGCACACACGATTGAAGGCTGGGCGGAGCCGTGGAGGAAGCGGATCGCTCCATCAGGGCCGGGAACGGGGGTGAGCTGCGTTGCAGAGCGGGCCTGCCAGTCTCGGGCGATCTTGAGAGCCCTTTCTTCGCTTGGCGTTAAAACAGGGTTTTCCCCGCCGAAGTACAGAGTTTCGAGAGGGAGATCGGGGAGATCTCCGGGAGTGGCCTTGGGGGTTGCAAAGGCGGAAATGGGGAGGAGGCACAGAGCGGCGGCAGTCACATAGAACTTTTTGCAGGTCATGGGATCATCCTTTGTTGACTTCAATAAAGAGGTTTAGGTTCTTCATAGTGGCTTGGTTTGTGGAATATGTTTTTGCAGTATCAAAATGACGTGAAGAAGGTATTCCCCAATTCCTTGCAATGTAAAATGTAATGTCCACAATTAGACTTGATAACAGTAATAATGTTATTATCGTTAATAAAAAATCGCTTGCAAAACGATTTGTAGTATAAGTTGAAACTAAAAATATAAATAAGCATAAAATTTTTATTGTTTTGATAGGAGTATCATTGCATATAATGTCTATTAGTGTTCTTATGTATATAATAATTAATATAGAACATATCATGGAAAGACATAATTTCATTTTATAATCCATTTTTTCTATCGAATATCTCTATATTTCTGCGCGACAACTTGGGCATATATGCGCTGACGTGTAGGAGTAGGGGAATGATATGCACCGACTGCTTTCCAATTATAACCGTGACGTTGGATTTCTTTAGCGAGAATCCAGACGCCGAGAGTCGCGTTGTTTCGGGGTTCAAGGGCAGCTTCAGGTGAAAT
>ERZ781275.1551-NODE-1551-length-14281-cov-3.228314_pt1 | contig 14281 bp, 12 predicted proteins | sample MGYA00375853_ERZ781275 | MGnify/ENA primary metagenome ERZ781275 (study PRJEB29790, sample SAMN03653691) | human gut metagenome | host: Homo sapiens | place: USA: Dallas, Texas | collected 2012-07-23 | study: EMG produced TPA metagenomics assembly of the Gut...
GATGGAGAAGCCCGCATCCTTCTTCTACAGCGTGCTGTGGAACAAGCTCTACCGCCGCTCCATTGTGGAGGAGGGCGGCCTGCGGTGCGATCCGGAGGTGAGCTGGTGCGAGGATTTCCTCTTTAACCTGGAGTACATCCGCCGGGCCCGGCTGATCGCCGCCACCGCCCAGCCGGTCTACTGCTATGTGAAGCGGCCGGGCAGCCTGGTGGCCACCCAGGCCACCCTGGCCCGGACGGTGGAGATGAAGCGCACCATGTTCGCCGCCTACAAGCAGCTCTATCAGGCGCTGGATCTCTATGACGAGCAGAAGCTGCGGGTCTACGGCTACCTGGTCTCAGCTGCCAAGGACGGCGGGAGCGTGGCCCTGCGGCCCCCGGCCCTCCCCAAACGGCGCGCCAGGCCGCCCCGCCGCCGGACCAGGCGGCGCAGAACCGGAATAGCATAATGTCCGGAGCCCTGTCGAAACGCTGCTTCGGCAAATTGAAAAAGCGGAACGGCATAGCCGTTCCGCTTTTCGTTTGCTGGAAAGGGGGTCAGGCGCGGTCCACCCAGATGGGGCTGGACCAGGCCATGACTTATATTCGTGAAACGGAGGGAATTGAGGCTGTTTTTGTGACAACGGACAACCGTATTGTAGCGACAAAAGGGATGGAGGATACTTTTGTCTTTGATGAGGGGAACCATGGTGGCCAGTACACACTGGAATTTACAGAACCTTGATTCAAAATACGCATTTATTAACAAAACCTTTATGAGCTTTTGAATATAATAAAAGCTGAAAAGAGAAGCCACAGGATGTGGTGGAAAAGAGTGTAAAAATGAATGCGGAATTTACTGAAAAAGCAATCACAAAACAGGTAAGTAAGTGGCAGGTAAGCTGTCAGGCTTTTGCCGGAACACAACTGGAAGAGCTGGCGGCTATGACAGCGCTATGCTATAAAGACGACAACAGCGATATGGGACAGGCAGTTTATAGACAAGTATGCCAGCATTACCCTAATGCGGATGCCATTTTTAAAAATACCGGCTGCAGGTGGGTTGGTTATAATGATAAAACAGGCCTGAGCGGTGTAAATATTGATGGAAATATTATAAGGAAGGGCAGCGCCGACGCTGTGCAGAATTATTTTCTGGCGCTTGGACACGCGTTTCCAGATGCCTGTATACTGGCAGAAAAAGCAGCCCGCACACTCGGCCATAAAACAGAGGTGATCTGCAAGAATGGCAGGGTTATTGGGATGGTCACGCTGGTGTTGGAGCAGGCTGTCCTTTCTAAAAATCAAAAAAATGAAAATGCTTTATCCGCCTGAAAAAGAGAGATGAAAAGAGTGCTTTTCATCTCTTTTTTATGTGGTGGGACAATCGTAACGAAACATTAATGGCAATATACACTTTCTTTACACTATCTTTATTTCGGCGCGGGTATAATGCTAACATCGAAAGGGGTGAAGAAGTGTTATGGAAATTATAACGATCATCACTGGTGTTCTCGGATTAGGATTAATGGGATATCTGTTTTATGTCTTATTCAGAGGTGAAAATTTATGAGCAGCGCGTTCATTCAGGATATCATCTTTCTCGTCGCTGTTATAGGGCTTGGGTTTCCTATAGGAAAACTGACCTATAAAATTATGGAAGGCGGAAAGATAAAATTTCTAGGTTTTTTAAGACCGGTGGAGCTTTGCGTATACAAAGCAATGGGTGTTGACGAGAACAGAGGAATGAGCGGCAGACAGTATGCTATTGCCACCCTCCTGTTCAGTCTCTTCGGTTTGCTCTTTTTAACCGCGTTGCTGATGTGCCAGGGCTTTCTTCCCTTTAACCCCGAAGGATTGCCGGGGTTGAGCTGGGATCTGGCATATAATACTGCGGCGAGCTTTGTAAGCAATACGAACTGGCAGGCCTACAGCGGTGAGACAACACTTTCCTATTTGTCACAGTTTCTTGGATTAACGGTTCAGAATTTTGTATCTGCGGCAACTGGGATTGCGGTTTTGTTTGCCTTGATCAGAGGATTCATCCTCAAAAAATCAAAAACGGTCGGGAATTTCTGGTGTGACCTGGTAAGGACAGTTCTGTATTTGCTACTGCCGCTATCCCTGATCGTTGCCATTATTCTGATGTCCCAGGGCGTTGTGCAGACACTGGCGCCATACGCTCAGGCAGCGTTTTTGCAGGGAGGCGGTTCTCAAATAGTTCCTCTGGGACCAGCAGCAAGTCAAATTGCCATTAAACAGCTGGGTACAAACGGCGGCGGCTTCTTTGGCGTTAACTCCGCCTTTCCGCTGGAAAACCCAACGGCGATTTCTAATTTTGTGGAATGCTGGGCGATCATTGTCATTCCGGCGGCTCTATGCTTTACTTTTGGAAAAGCCGTAAAGGACAGTAAGCAGGGGCGGAGTATTTTGATTGCCATGACGCTGGTATTTATTGTGGCTTTAACATTGACCACCATGAGCGAATACAATCTTGGCCCGCAGTTCAATAATGTAGAATCTTCTGCCAGCATTGAAGGGAAAGAGGTTCGGTTTGGAGCGGGCGGTTCAGCGCTCTGGGGGGTAACCACCACAGCAGCCTCCAATGGATCGGTGAACTCAATGCACGACAGCTTTACGCCGCTTGGCGGAATGTTTCTTATGTTTATGATGCAGCTGGGGGAAATTATCTTCGGCGGCGTTGGGTCAGGACTTTATGCAATGCTGGCCTTTGCGATCCTCGCGATTTTTATCGCGGGGCTGATGGTTGGGCGCACACCGGAATACCTTGGTAAAAAAATAGAGCCCTATGACATGAAAATGACTTGTGTTATCCTTCTGGTCCCGCCGCTGCTCATACTGGGGGGGACGGCCATTGCCACCATGATGCCTCAGGCATCTGACTGGCTGACGAACAGCGGAGCACATGGATTTTCGGAAATCCTTTATGCCTATACCTCCGGCGGGGCCAACAACGGGAGTGCCTTCGCGGGTTATGCGGCCAATAACGTGTTTAACAATGTAATGATCGGCTCAGAAATGCTGATCGTACGTTTTATTCCGATGGCAGCAGTTATTTGCCTTGGCGCAAATCTGGCGTCAAAGAAAGCAGTGCCCAAAAGCGATGGTACACTCAGTACCACAGGCCCCATGTTCGTGGGGCTGCTGATCGGTGTTTTCCTGATCCTCGGTGCGCTCAGCTTTTTGCCGGCACTGGCCCTCGGCCCAATTGCGGATTACTTTACCATGCTATGATGTGAAAAGGTGAGAAAATGAAGAAAAAAAGTATGTTTAACAAAGACATTATGAAGGACTCTCTTGTCCAGTCTTTAAAAAAATTAACACCGCGCGTGCAGATCAAAAACCCTGTCATGTTTGTTGTATACCTCGGAGCCATACTCACATCCGTTTTATTTATTCTGTCACTCTTTGGTATCAGTGATGCTCAGAGTGGCTATACGCTGGCCATAACTGTTGTTCTGTGGCTGACAGTCCTCTTTGCCAATTTTGCCGAAGCACTGGCGGAGGGCAGAGGTCGCGCTCAGGCAGAAAGCCTGAGGAGCAGCCGGAAAGATGTAATGGCGAGAAAACTGAAAACAGCGGATGCTAACGCTGATTATATAGAGGTCAGGGCCTCTGAACTAAAAAAAGACGACATTTTTCTGGTAAAAGCAGGAGAACAGATTCCAATGGATGGCGAGGTTATCATTGGCGCGGCGTCAGTTGACGAGAGTGCCATTACCGGAGAATCGGCTCCGGTAATCCGCGAATCGGGCGGAGACAGGAGCGCTGTGACAGGCGGCACCTCGTTGGCGTCGGACTGGCTGGTGGTTCGTGTAACAGCCGAAGCAGGTGAAACTTTTCTGGACAAAATGATCGCCATGGTAGAAGGTGCTTCCAGAAAGAAAACGCCCAATGAGGTTGCTCTTCAGATTTTGCTGGTAACCTTGACCATTATATTTTTGGCCATTACGATTACGCTGTTTCCATTTTCAGGATTTGCCGCGGCGCAGAGCGGACAGGGCGAAGCGGTTTCAATCACTAACCTTGTCGCCTTACTGGTCTGCCTGGCGCCAACCACCATCGGCGCGCTGCTTTCCTGTATTGGGATTGCGGGTATGAGCCGTTTGAACCAGGCTAACGTGCTGGCAATGAGCGGCCGCGCCATTGAAGCAGCAGGCGATGTGGATGTTTTACTTTTAGACAAAACGGGTACCATCACCCTCGGAAACCGCCAGGCCAGTGAATTTTTACCAGTAAAAGGCGTGAGTGAAGAAGAATTGGCCGATGCGGCACAGCTGGCTTCTCTGGCAGATGAAACGCCAGAAGGCCGCAGTATTGTGATTTTGGCCAAGGAGAAATTCAATATCCGGGGTCGGGATATGGAAAAGCTGAACGCGGATTTTGTGGGGTTTACAGCCAAAACCCGCATGAGCGGGATCAATTATAATAATAATGTTATCCGGAAAGGCGCGGCAGACGCCATAAAAGAGTATGTGATGGTAAAGGGCTATCCGTATCCGGATGAATGTGAAAAGATTGTTGAAAATGTTGCAAACCAGGGCGGTACGCCCTTGGTAGTGGCTAAAAACGGACAGGTGCTGGGCGTTGTCCACCTGAAGGATATTATAAAAAACGGCGTTAAGGAACGGTTTGATGATTTGAGAAAAATGGGTATTAAAACCATTATGATCACCGGTGATAATCCCATGACGGCCGCGGCCATTGCGGCTGAAGCGGGCGTAGATGATTTTCTGGCTGAGGCCACACCGGAAACCAAGCTTGATTTAATCAAGGATTACCAGTCCAGGGGCTATCTGGTTGCCATGACCGGTGACGGCACCAACGACGCCCCGGCACTTGCCCAGGCGGATGTAGCTGTTGCCATGAATACTGGCACACAGGCTGCCAAGGAGGCTGGGAATATGGTGGACCTGGATTCCAGCCCCACCAAGCTGATAGAAGTCGTGCAGATCGGAAAACAGCTGCTGATGACCCGGGGGTCATTGACGACCTTCAGCATTGCCAACGATGTGGCCAAGTACTTTGCCATTATTCCGGTTCTGTTTTTTGCCATTTATCCTCAGCTCTCGGCCTTGAATTTTATGGGGCTGACCAGCGGTACCAGCGCCATGCTCTCGGCCATCATTTATAACGCGCTGATCATTGTCGCATTGATCCCGCTGGCTTTAAGAGGGGTTAAATATCAGGAGCAGCCTGCCGGAAAGCTGCTGCGGCGCAATATGCTGGTCTATGGGCTGGGAGGGCTTATCGCGCCCTTTATAGCCATCAAGCTGATTGATATGCTTCTGACCATTTGCGGTTTAGTGTGAGGTGAGTAAAATGACTGAAAATAAATCGGTAGTGAGGCCAGCTGTTGTCGGATTTTTGATACTGACGCTTATTACAGGGGTTATTTATACCTTCGTGTGTACAGGTATCGGACAGCTTTTGTTTAACCATAAAGCAAATGGAAGTATGATTACTGGAACGAGCAATGGGCAGGAGGTACAATACGGTTCTGAGTTTTTGGCCCAGCCTTTTACAGACCCCAAATATTTGATTGGCAGACCCTGGAATGACGGAACACCCACAAACCTAAACCCGGTTGGCGATGAGCAGGAAGCGCTGGTTCAAGAAAGAATCGACTGGTGGCATGGGCTGGACCCAGAGAATAGCGCAGACATTCCAATGGAGCTTGTCACCGTGGGCGGCAGCGGCTATGATCCGGAAATCACCCCGGCAGGGGCGGAGTACCAGGTGGCACGCATCGCGAGAGAACGGGGCATCAGTGAGGAAAAGGTGAGAGAAATCATTACTGCCAACACGAAAGACCGTGCTTTTGGCGTGCTGGGTGAGCCGACAGTCAATGTGTTAAAAGTAAATTTAGCACTTGATGGTATTGAAACAGAATAATCGTCTATGATAGTATTTAGGGATAGAGGAAGCTCTATCCTTTGAGACGTTGGAGGATATATTGAGAGATAAAAGAGAGACAATGTCATAGTGGAGGTAAAATATGGATTTTCAGGATGAACGTCCAAATCCGGAACGTTTACTAAAAGAAATAAATGAGGAAGAACGGCGCAGCCGAGAAGATGAAGAGGGTATTGGACATCTGAAAATCTTTTTTGGCTATTGCGCGGGTGTGGGTAAAACCTATGCGATGCTGGAGGAGGCCCAGCAGCTTTATAAGAAGGGTGTGGACGTACTGGTAGGCTATGTGGAGCCACATACCCGGCCAGAAACCATGGCGATGCTTGAGGGCCTGCCAGCAATTCCGCCTCAGGTAGTGGATTACAAGGGTATTACCCTCAGAGATTTCGATCTGGATAAGGCGCTGGAAAAAAAACCAAAAGTCATTATCGTTGATGAGTTTGCCCATACCAATCCTGAGGGCTTCCGCAATAAAAAGCGCTATCAGGATATTGAGGAGCTGCTGAATGCGGGAATTGACGTATATACCACAGTCAATGTCCAGCATATTGAAAGCCTGAACGATGTGGTCGGAAGTATTACCGGGATCATCGTACATGAACGCGTGCCGGATTATGTTTTTGACAAAGCAGATAAAATCAAGCTGGTGGACATTGATCCCGAGGAGCTTCTGAAGCGTTTTGAGGAGGGCAAGGTCTACGCGCCGGAAAAGGCCGATCTGGCGAAAAGGCGGTTTTTTACCGTTGAGAATCTGAACGCCCTGCGTGAAATCGCTATGCGTAAGGCAGCGGACCGCATTGTCAGCGGCGCTGGGAATAAAAAGAAAAAGGTGCCGTTTTCCAAGATGCTGGTATGCGTAGGGCCGTCGCCGTCCTCAGCGCATTGTATACGGACCACAGCCCGAATAGCCGACGCTTTCCATATTCCGTGGGTAGCGCTGTATGTCAAAACCTCAGACCGGACCTATGCGGATATCAGCGAGCGCAAGAACCTGCAGGATAATATGAACCTGGCCGAGCAGTTGGGGGCAGAGATTGTCACCATGCAGGGCGATGATATGGCCATGGTTATATCAGAGTATATCAAGCAGTCCGGAATCACCAATGTTGTGATCGGCAAGGGAAGAAACAAGCCCAATCCCTTTAAAGAGGATCTGGAAGATCAGCTTTTAAGCATGAATCCTGGCATCGAGATACACATTGTGCCGGACAGCCAGGCCGAGAAAACCAGTGGCGGTATCCCCAAAAAGCGGCTTAGCTGGCTGAGTAAGCGAATTTTGAGCCTGCACTTTTCATTGAAGGATTTTGGAAAAACGGTTTTGACGCTGGTACTGGCAACCGCGATCTCATTTGGACTCAGGGAGCTTAATCTGGGTGATCAGAATATTATCATGGTTTATCTTCTCTCGATTTTGGTGATTTCCAGGTTAACCGTTGGATATTTATATGGCATATGTGCGTCAGTTTTTGGTGTACTGCTTTTTAATTTTTTCTTTACAGAGCCCTACTTTACCTTTAACGCCACCAATCCCACCTACCCGGTGACTTTTATTGTCATGCTTCTGGTAGCGTTGATGACCAGTGCGTTAACCAATGGGATTAAGGTTCAGGCCAAAATGGCAGTGATGAATGAAAGGCGTACTGAGATTCTCTATGAGCTGAGCAAAAAGCTGCTGATTACCCGCGGGCTGGAGAATATTGTGACGCTCACCAACGAATCCCTGACCTCTATTTTTGAGCGGTCCGTTATTTTCTATACGCAGAATCCAGATGAAAAGAACCGCGGAACCTTTATGCAGGGACCAGAGGAGACAAGCGGCGCTTTCATGCAGTCCAAGGAGGAAGAGGCAGTGGCGCACTGGGTTTTCCAAAATAAAAAGGCCGCCGGAAATGGGACAGATACGCTGGTAGGCGCAAAGGGCTTTTATATGCCGGTTGTTTCGCAGGGCAGGGTTTTAGGCGTCATTGGCATTTCCTGTGTCGAGGAAATGCTTCCGCCAAAACGGCGGGCGTTTTTAAAAATGATCGTATCACAGGTTGCCATGGCCCTTGAGCGGCAGCGGCTTTCTGATGAACAGGGAAAAGCCCGGCTGGAAACAGAAAAGGAAAAGATGCGGAGCAATTTTCTCAGAGCCATCTCCCATGATCTGCGGACACCGCTGACCGGCATTTTAGGCTCCAGCTCAGCGCTGCTTGAAAATATCGGAGAATTGGATATCTCTACACAGAAAAAGCTGTTGCGGGATATCAAGGACGATTCTGAGTGGATTATCCGTATGGTTGAGAACCTGCTCTCGGTGACGCGAATCGGCGAGGGAAAGGTTGATTTGAAGAAGCATCCCGAGGCGGTGGAGGAGATTGTCGGCGAGGCCGTCGCCATTATCCGCAAGCGGTTTGACCATACGGATATTAAGGTTGAGGTGCCTGATACGCTTCTGATGGTATCGATGGACGGCACATTGATTGAGCAGGTCATGATTAACCTGATGGAAAATGCCATAAAATACGCAGGCTCTCATCCTGTTTTGGATGTAAAGGTGCAGAATTTAGGAAAAAAAGCCCGTTTTATCGTGGGTGATAATGGAGAGGGAATATCCGAAACCATGCTGCCACACATTTTTGAGGGCTACATGGGCGATGAAGAAAAAAGCAGTGATTCGCGCCGTGGCATGGGGATTGGTCTGACCATATGCAAATCCATTGTTGACGCCCACGGCGGAACATTAAAAGCTAGAAATAAACAGGAAGGCGGGGCGGAATTCAGTTTTGAACTGCCCGTGGAGGAGGATGACAATAATGAGTCATAAAGCACTAGTACTTTTGGTTGAGGATGAAAAGGGAATAAGGAATTTTATATCCACTGTTCTCGATGTTAATAATTACCGTGTTGTGGAGGCCAGAGACGGGAAGGAAGCCCTTGAGCTTTTTACCTCTCGGTGCCCAGATTTAATCCTGCTGGATCTTGGTCTCCCAGATATGGACGGCATAGAGGTTTTAAAAACGATCCGGGGATGGTCGGGCATACCGATTATTGTCGTTTCAGCAAGGGGCCATGAGCGTGAAAAGGTTGAGGCGCTTGATCTGGGAGCAGATGACTACATCACCAAACCCTTTGGGACTTCGGAGCTGCTGGCCCGTATCCGTACAGCTATGCGCCATCAGCAGGTAACGGTGGATGTACCGGAGCGCACAATTTTTTCTGTAGGAGACCTGACCATTGACTTTGATAAAAGACTGGTCACCCTGAATAATAATCCAGTCCATTTTACCCCTATCGAGTATAAAATATTGGAGATTTTGACCCAGTATCCCGGAAAGGTGGTTACCTATGACCAGATTATTAAAGATATATGGGGACCTTATACCAACGAAAACCAGACACTTCGGGTAAACATGGCAAACATCCGCCGGAAAATTGAAAAAAACCCCGCAGAGCCAAAGTATATTTTGACTGAGGTGGGCGTGGGCTACCGATTTGTAGATGAAATTTGAGTTTAAAAAAAGATTAAAAAGCTTCAGTGTGCTCCAGAGTGCGTTGAAGCTTTTTATTTTAAAAGGAAGGCGGCAGGTTTCCTTGCGCCGTTTTATAAAAATAGGTATAATATTACATTATTAAAGACAGGTGAATGATCATGGAAAAATATATGAACGACCTCATTATTATCGGCGGCGGGGCGGCCGGCCTGGCGGCGGCGGTCGCAGCCAAACGCTCAGCCCCGTCTATGCAGGTCACAGTGCTTGAAAAAAAAGATAAACCAGGCAAGAAGCTCAGAGCCACAGGAAACGGCCGTTGTAATATCACCAATACCGCGCTTGCGACAGCGCCGTCCACCATTGCTTTTTTTGAGTCACTGGGAATTCCTGCGCGGGAGGACAGCGAAGGAAGAGTCTACCCCTTTTCAGAAAGCGCGCCGGGTGTGGCAGAGATTTTCACAGACCAGCTGAAGGTCCTCGGCGTGAAGCTCCAGACCAACGCTCCAGTCAGAGCGATTTCGGTTGAGAAAGGATGTTTTGCCGTAGAAACAGAGAAAAAACTGTTTTTGGGAAAAACAGTGATTTTGGCGACTGGGGGAAAGGCGGGGCCTGCCTATGGCTGTAGTGGCGACGGGTATACATTGGCAAAGGCTTTGGGGCATCATGTGACAAAAACACTGCCGGTTTTGACGGGGATCTGCTGTGAGGACCTGCCCGAAGCCTTAAAAGGCATCCGGGTAAAGGGAAAGCTGAGCCTGATCTGCCGTGATAAGGTGGTCTTTTCAGAGCATGGCGAGGTGCAGTTTACGGATTATGGCATTTCAGGGATCTGTGTTTTTAATCTGAGCCGCTATTTAAAATATCTGGGTGAGGAAAAGCTTGAACCTTATACAATCGTTCTTGACCTTGCACCGGAAAGAAGCTTTGCCGCAATGCTTTCTTCATGGCGCCGGGACACGGTGCTTGGGGAGAAAGCCTGTGTAGACGCTGTATCAGGAATTATCAAGCCGCCGTTGGCAGACCTGCTGCTTAAGCAGGCGAACATAAAGGAAAAAAGAAAGCTGTCAGAGCTTTCAGTGTCCGAGATATCTGCCCTTGATGGGCACTTGCATCGTCTGCGTTTTAAGCCGGTTTCCACAATGGGCTTTAAGATGGCCCAGTGCACAGCGGGTGGTATCGCAGCCGCTGAGGTGGATGGAAAGACACTGGCGTCAAAAATAGTGCCGGGTCTTTATTTTGCCGGAGAAATTTTGGATTACGACGGCCCCTGCGGCGGTTATAATCTGGATCATGCTTTTAATACGGGGCGCTGTGCCGCTGAGGCAGCAGTAGCTGCTATCCTGCAAGGAGATCATCATGTATAATTATCGAATCACCAATATCCGTCTGGAACTGGATCAGGACTGGAGTGTATTGCCTGAAAAGGTGGAAAAAGCCTGCGGCCTTCGTCATGGAACACTGGCTGAATCGGACATTGCTGTCCGCAAGGAATCCTTGGACGCCCGGAAGAAAAAAGATATTCACCGTGTGATCACCCTTGATTTTAAATATGCTGGAAAGCTCCCTGCGCGTGGGAAAAAAAGAGTATCACCGGCGCCGGATTTAAGGCCAAAAGCCATTATATCGGGAGAAAAAAAGCTGATGGGACGGCCTTTGGTGGTTGGTTTTGGTCCATGTGGTATTTTTGCCGCACTCTCGTTGGCTGAAGCAGGCTATGCACCCATTGTTGTGGAGCGGGGCTGCCCCATGGAACAGCGTGTGGCCGATGTGGATGCTTTCTGGAAAGAAGGAAGGCTTGATCCTGAATCCAACGTGCTGTTTGGAGAGGGCGGAGCCGGAACCTTCTCCGATGGCAAGCTGACCACTGGAATCAAAGACCCTCATATCCATCAGGTGCTCACTTCCTTTGTGGCAGCCGGTGCGCCGGAAGACATCGCCTATTCTCAAAAGCCGCATATCGGGACAGATATTCTACGTAAGGTGGTAGTGGCATTGAGAAAACGCATTGAGGCCGCAGGCGGAGAAATTCATTTTAACACGCAAATGACAGGCCTTGAAGAAAATGAGAATGGCGAGTTGATGTCCGTTGCGCTGAAGACAGGAGAAAAGAAATGGCAGCACCGCACAAATGCTGTTGTGCTGGCTTTAGGACATTCTGCGAGGGATACGTTCCGCACTTTAAAGGATATGGGGATTCCGATGGCGCAGAAGCCGCTGTCTATTGGGGTACGGCTGGAGCACCCCCAGCGTATCATTGATCAGGCCCAGTACGGTGATCAAGCCGGTCTGCCTCCGGCAAGCTATAAGCTTTCCTGCCGCGCGCAGAATGGCCGGGGGGTTTACTCTTTCTGTATGTGTCCTGGCGGTGAGGTGGTGACCGCCTCCACACAGCCGGGTATGGTCTGTGTCAATGGCATGAGTAACCGAAAGCGTGACAGCGGCATTGCCAATGCCGGGATTCTGGTAGACGTCCGGACAGAGGATTTTCCGTCAGAGGATGTCTTGGCAGGCGTTGAGTTTCAGGAGTATTGGGAGCGGCGTGCCTTTGAATATGGAGGCGGCCGGTTTGCGCCGCCGAGGTGCAGCTTTGGAGAGTTTCGCGATAATACTGGAAGGGGGCCGGAGGTGGCAGCATGCCTGCCGGATTTCGCCGTGGAAGCTCTGAGAGAAGCCATACCCGTATTTGGAAAACGGATAAAGGGGTTTGACTCAGACAGCGCGTGCGTTACAGCCGTGGAGACCCGAAGCTCATCACCGGTGCGTGTTCTCAGAAACGAGGATTACGAGAGTGCGCTTAGAGGGCTCTATCCTGCCGGAGAAGGGGCAGGATACGCCGGTGGAATCACCAGTGCCGCCTGTGACGGACTGCGGGTGGCCGAAGCCATCATCAAAAGATTCGCGGTGCGTAAGGAAGAATAATATCAGGCACCTTGGTAAAAAAAACACATAACACGCTTACATTTTATCTTTAATGACTATGGGGTTTATGCTACACTTAGCTTATAAATTTGTTTAGTGAGGAGATGCTTAATATGTTAGGAAAGAAGCCGATTTTGAAATTTGTCAAGGTACAGGGTGAGGACGCGCCAACTGAATTTCTGGAAATGGAGCTTACGGAATTCACCTGGCCAAAAGGCGGTGTCGGCATTTGTCCGGTATGTGGCGCTAAAGTAAATGGCAATGGGAAAGACTGGATCTGTGAAAACGAAGAATGTGGTCTGCATTTAAACGGTCCAATTTTTTAGCGGGTAAAAGAATGCCTCTCGGGGCATTTTTTTAATGCCCGATAAAGTAAAAACCCCTGGTATAATACCAGAGGCCTTTGGGAAATGTGTGAAAATGAGAATTATATTGTATAATATAGCACGTTTTACGAAAAATGTAAAGAGCTCTTGGATAAAAAATAACATATTTTTTATTAAGTATAACATTAATATAATAAGGTTTGTTCTATATAGGCAATGGTTTTTGAATGTTAACTTTATTTTGAAGCTTAAACAAAAGATAAATTATCAATCTGTCCGAACTGTTAATTTACAAAAGGGATCAAATAGATTATAATGTTACAAGATACAATGAATGAGGTGTGACATGGGAATAGAAGACTATAATATATCAGAAGAAAATATGCCAGTGCATATTGCCATTATTATGGATGGCAATGGCCGTTGGGCAAAGCAGCGCAGAAAACCAAGGCTGTTTGGCCATAATGCCGGGATGAAGGCATTACACAACACGGTACACCTGGCCTCTGATATGGGAATTAAGATACTGACAGTATACGCTTTTTCTACAGAAAACTGGAAGCGCAGTCAGGAAGAGGTCGACGGATTAATGCGGATCGCTGTCGAATATTTTATGAAGGAAATCGCAGAGTTGCACCGCAACCATGTACAGGTTCGGATCATCGGTGAAAAAAGCCGTCTGCCAAAGGATGTCCAGAAATCAGCGGATAACGCGGAGTCTCTGACAAAGGACAATGACGGTTTGATTTTAAACGTCGCATTAAATTATGGCGGACGGGATGAAATTGTGCATGCAGTCAGGGAAATCATGGAAGAAGGGACAGCGCCGGGGGATGTGACTGAGGAGATGATCTCAGCCCATCTGTATACAAGAGATCTGCCGGATCCGGATATTATGATCCGGACAGGTGGTGAAAGCCGGCTCAGCAATTTTTTGCTTTGGCAGAACGCTTACACGGAGTTTTTCTTTGATGATATCTGGTGGCCTGATTTTGACGACGATGCCTTTTATAAGCTGATAGAGGCTTATCAGCAGAGAAACAGACGCTTCGGCACGGCTTAGGCAGGAGGTTGAGATGCAAAAGAGAGTATTGACGGCGGTTGTTGGATTGCCGGTTCTTTTCGGTTTGCTCTATCTGGGTGGTTACTTTCTCTTTGTGGCCTGTCTCGTGCTTTCTGGAGTTGCTTTGATTGAATTCTCAAACGCCTTTAACCGGCAGCTTGAGAACAAAATCAGCCTGCCCTTTGTTGAGATTTTGAGTGTGATCATTCTGGTATCGATGAAGCTGGATTATTATTCGCTGATGCCAACTCTGATGGTCGTTCTGATCATTGTATTCTGTTTTGAAATATTAAATGGAAAAACAGATATTTACCGCGGGATTATAACATTTTTTGGATTGATTTACATTCCAGTGCTGTTTGGTTATCTGATGATGTTTGAAAACATTAAACTGGGCATCTACTATATGTGGATGGTTTTTGTCATTGCGTTTTCAACCGATACGGCGGCCTATTTTGTCGGGCGCGCCATCGGTAAAACCAAGCTGGCGCCAGAGATAAGCCCTAAAAAGACCATCGCCGGAGCAGTTGGCGGTTTAATCGCCTCGGCTGTGTTTATGGTGCTTTACGGCATCATTATGAAATT
>ERZ781275.1555-NODE-1555-length-14189-cov-3.994764_pt1 | contig 14189 bp, 8 predicted proteins | sample MGYA00375853_ERZ781275 | MGnify/ENA primary metagenome ERZ781275 (study PRJEB29790, sample SAMN03653691) | human gut metagenome | host: Homo sapiens | place: USA: Dallas, Texas | collected 2012-07-23 | study: EMG produced TPA metagenomics assembly of the Gut...
CGTGCACAAGATCACCGACCTCACCAACGACGCGGCCATCGAGCGCGAGCTGGTGCTGTTCAAGGTGAACGCCCAGCCCGACCGTCGCAACGAGATCATCGAGATCGCCAACGTGTTCCGCGCCAAGATCGTCGATGTCGGCCGCTCAAGCCTCACCATCGAGGCCACGGGTGACGAGTCGAAGCTCAAGGGCATGGAGGACCTGTTCCGCGCATACGGCATCAAGGAGATCACGCGCACCGGCAAGATCGCCATGTCGCGTGCCTCCAAGGAATCGTAGGCGCCATGGCTTCCCGCAGTACGCTGTGGCAGCGCAGGCTGCGCATGTGGGCGATGCCGTGATCGGCTAAGCGCCATGTTCGGGCGTCCGCTAGTACGTAGCTCGCGCGATGAGCTGTGCTAACCGTCGGGGTTCGAATGCGGCATGCGGGCGATGCGCTTTGCAGCCGCCTGCCATGCGCAGATGCGATTTCGCACACGCTATAGTTCCAGGTACATCAGCCAAGAAGAAAGGACATACCACCATGGCTGTTACGATCTACTACGAAAACGACGTCGATCCGAAGATCATCCAGGGCAAGAAGGTCGCCATCATCGGTTACGGCTCCCAGGGCCATGCCCATGCCCTCAACCTCATGGATTCCGGCGTCGACGTGCGCGTCGGCCTGCGCGAGGGCTCCAAGAGCTGGGCTAAGGCCGAAGAGGCCGGCCTGAAGGTCACCACCATGGACCAGGCCGCCGAGGAAGGCGACATCGTCATGATCCTCGTCCCCGATGAGCTGCAGCCCGAGGTCTACGAGCAGCACATCGCTTCCCACCTGAAGGCCGGCAACACCCTGGCCTTCGCTCACGGCTTCAACATCCACTACGGCTACATCAAGCCGTCCGAGGATCATCCGGTGTTCATGGTCGCCCCGAAGGGCCCGGGCCACATCGTTCGTCGTGAGTACGCCGCCGGCCGTGGCGTTCCGGTCGTTGTGGCTGTGGAGCAGGATCCGGATGGCAAGACTTGGCCGCTGTGCCTGGCTTACGCCAAGGCTCTGGGCGCTCTGCGCGCAGGCGCCATCAAGACCACCTTCACCGAGGAGACCGAAACCGATCTGTTCGGTGAGCAGGACGTGCTCATGGGTGGCATCAACCACCTGTGCGATATGGGCTTCGATGTGCTGACCGAGGCTGGCTACCAGCCGGAGATCGCCTACTTCGAGGTGTTCCACGAGCTGAAGATGCTGGTGGATCTGGCCAACGAGGGTGGTCTGAACAAGGCTCGCTGGAGCTGCTCCGACACTGCTCAGTACGGCGATTACACCTCCACCGTCATCACTGAAGAGACCAAGAAGCGCATGCAGTACCAGCTCAAGCGCATTCAGGACGGCTCCTTCGCCAAGGAGTTCATGGATGATCAGGCCGCTGGCGCTCCGAAGTTCAAGGAGCTGCAGGAAGAGTACAGCCACCCGCACCTGGAGACCGTTGGTCCGAAGCTGCGCGCCATGTTCTCTTGGAACAACCAGACGGACGCCGATGCCGATATGGCCGAGTCCTTCAACGGCAAGATCGCTCGTACCCAGGTTCAGTGATTTCGCTGTAGCGGCTGCATGTTAAGGGCCGCTGAATAACGTAGTAGCGCAATATGCGCGAAACGTGTTGGAAGCCACCGTCTCACCGCGGTGGCTTCTTTTTGTTGCCGTGTTGTTTTATGACTGGGATATTTCGTATGCGGGATCGCAGTACTGATTGTCGGGGGAGCCGCACGGCTAGACGTTGGCCCACTTTGTGGACTCAATGCTTATTTAGGAAGGGACGGGAGTAGGATAGACCCCAGTTTGCAGGACAAAATCCATGCACAAAAACACGCGAATTCATCTGCGAATGGTAGAAACCCGAGCGCCGGGAGGCGTTCACCCCACTACATAAAAAGGAGTGCCAAGTACAATGGCTGCACAAATCTGGTACGAGAACGACGGCGATCTCTCGGTCCTCGAAGGTAAGAAGGTTGCCGTCATCGGTTACGGTTCCCAGGGTCACGCTCATGCGTTGAACCTGCGCGATTCCGGTGTGGACGTCGTCGTTGGCCTGCGTCCGACCTCCAAGTCCGTCGAGCACGCCAAGGAGCAGGGTCTGGAAGTCAAGTCCGTTCCGGAAGCTGCTGCTGAGGCCGATATCATCATGATTCTGGCTCCGGATCAGTACCAGCGCACCATTTGGGCCAATGACATCGAGCCGAACATCAAGCCGGGCGCAGCCGTTGCTTTCGCTCACGGCTTCAACATCCACTACGGTTACATCAAGCCGTCCGAGGACCACCCGATCTTCATGGTCGCTCCGAAGGGCCCGGGCCACATCGTTCGTCGTGAGTACGCCAACGGCCGTGGCGTTCCGGTCGTCGTGGCCGTGGAGCAGGATCCGCGCGGCGATGCTTGGGACATCACCCTGGCTTATGCCAAGGCTTTGGGCGCTCTGCGCGCAGGTGCCATCAAGACCACCTTCACCGAGGAGACCGAAACCGATCTGTTCGGCGAGCAGAATGTGCTCATGGGCGGCGTGAACAAGCTCGTTGAAATGGGATTCGAAGTCCTCACCGATGCCGGTTACCAGCCTGAAATCGCCTACTTCGAGGTCTGCCACGAGTTGAAGATGCTCGTCGACCTCATGAACGAGGGCGGTCTGAACAAGGCTCGCTGGTCCTGCTCCGACACCGCCCAGTACGGCGACTACACCAACACCTGCATCGACGAGCACGTACGTGAGCGCATGCAGTACCATCTGCAGCGCATCCAGGACGGCTCCTTCGCCAAGGAGTTCATCGAGGACCAGGATGCTGGCGCTCCGAAGTTCAAGGCTCTGCAGGAAGAGTATGGCAACGTCCGCATCGAGACCGTCGGTCCGAAGCTGCGCGCCATGTTCTCCTGGAACAACGGCAAGGATGACGACGCTGATATGGCCACCTTCACCGGCAAGATCGCCCGTGGCTGATGTGGCTCATTCGGCTAATCGCTGAGTCTTTTACAAGACCGCTGCCCTTACGGGTGGCGGTCTTTTTTGTATGTTCTGTCGCATATTGTTCTAGGATAGATATGTACGGTTTCTTACGGTTTTTCTATAGGAAGAGATGTCATGGTCACTGCGACTGGTCCCGCACCTGGTTCTGAAATGACAACGTCGGCTGAACCTACCGAAGACCGTAGCACGTCAGGAGTTCTGCACGTTGCCGCGATTTTCGCCTCGCATATGGTGTTGCAGCGTAACAAGCCCATCGCCGTGTTCGGCGCGCTTGATGCCGATTGCGCCGGACTTGAGGTTTCCGCGGAAATCCGCGATTTCGATGGTTCCGTGATCGTGCAGGCGCATGCGTACGCCTCCAAAGAGATCAAGAACGGTTTTTCACCGTGGCGCGTCATGCTGCCGGCACAGCCCGAAGGTGGCCCTTACACGTTGCGCGTCACCGCAGGCAACGATTTCATCGAATATTATGACGTGCTTATCGGCGAAGTATGGCTGGCCGGCGGTCAAAGCAATATGGAACTTGAATTGCGCAACAGTGAGGACGCCGAGGAAGCCCTCGATAACTGTGCCGATCCGTTACTGCGCTTCTACAATGTGCCGAAAACCGGTGTGATCAATCGCAACGCCGAACATGCGGCAAGCTGGCAGGAATCATCGCCCGAAAATAGTGGCGTGATGAGTGCCGTAGCGTACTATTTCGCGCGAAAACTGCGTGATGAACTTGATTCCGACCTTCCAATCGGCATTATCGACTGTTATATCGGGGGTACGTCGATCAGTTGCTGGACGAGCGAAGATGCACTGAATTCCAGCGAATCCGGGCGCGGCTATCTTGCGCGCTATGAGCAGGCGATCGCAGGTAAAACGCAGGAACAGTTCGATTTGGAGTACGGCGAATGGCAGTCGCGTTCTGATACGTGGAATGCGTCGATCGCAGCCGCCCGCGAAGACGATCCTGATGTGACGTGGGATACGCTGACCCAACAGTATGGCGAATGCCCGTGGCCGCCGCCGATGACGCCGACCTCGCAGTGGCGTCCGTCAGGCGCGTTCCATGCCATGCTGGAGCGCATTGTGCCTTACTCCTTGGCGGGATTCCTATGGTATCAGGGCGAGGAAGACGAGCCGTATTGCGGATCCTACCGTGAGTTGCTGGGCATGATGATTGGTGAATGGCGTGCGCTGTGGAGCGAAAGCCTGCCGTTCCTGATCGTGCAATTGCCGCAGTGGATTGACAAGAAGGTCGACGAGGGCGACGGCGATCCGATGCTGTGGCCGGTGTTGCGCGAGGCCCAGTGGGATGCCGCGCAGTCCATCGACAATGTGTTCGCCATCTGCACTATGGATTGCGGCGAATACAACAACATTCATCCGGTTGATAAACGTACACCGGGCGAGCGTCTAGGCAATTGCGCGCTTCGCCAAGTGTATGGTATGAGCCGTATTCCGGTGTATGGGCCGACTGTGCTGGGTTTCCGCTGCGACGAAGGCGGCCGCGTACGCCTGTTCTTCCGGTACGCGCACGGCCTGCATTTCAGCGGTACTACGCCCGACAGTTTTGGTGACGAGTTCGCCAAGAGCCTGCCTTCGCTGGTGCGTCTGCCGGAACGTTCCGGTTTCGAGCTTGCCGGTGCCGATGGTGTGTTCCATCCGGCCTACGCCGCGATTTTCGTGGATTGCGATATTGACGATCTGGTCAACGCAAAGGTCAACGTGGTCGATTACAACGCCACGGAATTCGGTATTCCGATCAACAGCCGCAGTATCGGCACGATTACGTTGGCCACGCCGGAAGTGCCAGCGCCGGTGATGATGCGCTACGCATGGCGTAGCTGGGGTCCGGCACCGTTGTTTAATGACAATAATCTGCCTGCTCACCCATTCAAGCTGGACCTGACCGATCACACCGACTCTGATCACGCTGAATAATCACGTTAGATAGTTGCGTTGAACGGCTGCGTCACATGATTGTCGATAGTTGACGATGAATAGCGTGCGATTGCTGTGCTTATAGTGTGCTGCAATCGCACGCTTTATATTGCGATTGAAGTCCTGCTGATCGCACGTCAGTCAAATACGAATCAAATACCAGTCAAATAAAAAATCGTTGGAAAATCAACGTTTCTGCGATTTGCGCCACCAAAATCGCAGAAACGAATCAAATAAAATGCGCTGCACTGCGAGCGCATAGGCTATTGCCAGAGGTCCGGGCCGAATGATTCCAGGTATGCGGTCAGTTCGGCGGCCATCTGTTCGTCTTCCGGAACGCGCGGATGGCCATCCGTGCCGCAACCATTGCGTGAATACAAGAAATGTTTTACGTGAAACTCGCCCTCAGTGCCGCGGCCGTTGCCGTGGAAGATGGCGTGGAACTTACCGTCACAGCCAAGAGCTACGTGCGCGACCTGTTCTGCATGGCAGATAAGGTCGACGCGAAGGCTTCGGTGGCCGAGGGCATGGTCTCGCTGCTTCCGGGCGAAAGCGTCGTGCTGCATATCGCCACTGCCGATGCCGCAGCGCTTGCCGCTCCGGGTGCGTTCGCAGCCGCCAACGTGCTGCGTTCCGCCAACGATCCGAAGCGCGAATGGTGAGCTTCCGCGAGTACGCCGTCTACTGAAGCGGTAGAAGAGTGGATAGAGGACTACTGAAATTTCAGTTGACGTGTTCGGTTGAGTAAAAACATAAGTTGAAGCGCCGCCAACCTTAAGAAACGAAAGTGTTGTGAACGCTGACTTTTCAAGAGGTTGGTCGGCGCTTTTACTGTACGATGTAGATGAACCGTTTAAGTTGCGATTTAAGTTAAGAAGAAGGACACGGACATGCCTATTCAAAAAAGCAAGGTGACGATTTTTGACGTTGCCAAGGCTTCGGGAGTCTCTAGTAGCGCCGTTTCGTATGCGCTCAACGGCAAGTCTGGTGTTTCCGATGTGACCCGAGACAAAGTGTTGAAGGTCGCACATGAACTGGGATGGAAGCCGAATGGCGTGGCACAGGCGCTGGCCAAGGCGAAGACGCAGCGCGTGGGTCTAGTGTTGGGTTACGACCCGAAGCTGCTTTCCGTCGAATCCTACATGATGGAACTTATTTCCGGTCTTGGCGCCGAGCTGGAAAAATACGATTATTCTCTGCTGGTACGCATGGCCGTGGGTGAGGACGCGAAGCTTTCGATCATCGATGATTGGATTGCTACTGGCAACGTCGACGCCATGCTGCTCGTCAATGTCGAGCTTGGAGACCCTTGCGTTGCCTTGCTTGAGGAGCATGAGGAGATGCCGGTGCTTGCCATTGCCGATGCCTCCGTGGTCGGCAATCTGCCGAGTCTGTCAAGCGCCGACGCCGATGCCGTGCGCCGAGCGGTGCGATACCTGTATGATCTCGGGCATCGTCAGATCGCCCGCGTCGGCGGTCCCGAATCGCTTGCGCACTCGTATATTCGCGATTCCGCCTTTGCGGACGTCGCTTCCGAGCTGAGCATGCGTTATCGTTGCCTGCACACCGACTACACGCCGGAAACCGGTCGCGAGGCCACGAAGCGCCTGCTGGCGTTCTCTGAGCATCCGACGGCGATCATCTACGACAATGATGTGATGGCGTTGGCTGGCCTTGGCGTGGCAGCTTCGCAAGGCATCAAAGTACCGGAGGAAATCTCCATCATGTCGTGGGATGATTCCCTCATGTGCACCGCGGCGTATCCGAACCTGACCGCCATGGGCCGTGACGTGGTCGATACCGGTAAGCAGGCCGCCGGATTGCTGCTCAAGCTGATCGGCGGCGAGCGTGTGGGGCATCTGATGGAAGGGCCGTACGAATTGCGTGCCCGCGCTTCGACCGGTCCCGTTCCGGCAGCGGAATAAGATGCGATGATGAGTTAATGCGATGATGAATTAAAAAATCGCGATTGCGCATTTGCTGCGCCCCGACAAGGGCGGGATGAAAGCGAGCAGCGAGCCGATCGCGGCGATCGCCGCAAGGGTTACGCCATACAGGATTGCGACGGTGTTGCCGGACTGCTTCGACAGGTACCACAGGTCGAACGGCGCGAGTCCCCAGAACAGCCCGGGAATCGCGGATTGGAAATCAAAATCTGAAATCAAAAAGCGCCCGTGCCCCTCGCTTGAGGCATGGGCGCATTGTTGCCTTACGACTTCAGGCGCGCTTCTGTGTGATCTGATAGGCGGCGAACAGCACGACCAGCCAAATCACGCCGGCGACCACTGCGATGCGATAGCTTGCGGAGAAGCACATCAGCACCACGACCAGCAGCATGAACGCGATCACCACATACGGCGTCACCTTGGCGAACGGCAGCTTGAACGCAAGTTTGTCAAGTGCTTCCTGGCCCTTCAATCCCTTTAAATCATTCGGACCGTCGCCGGCGGCGACAACGCGACGGAACTTAATTTCCGTAATCATGATCATGATCCAATTAATCGCAGCGGCAATCGTGGCAATCGACATCAAATAATTGAACGCGAAATCAGGCCACACGAACACCACCACCACGGCGATCGCAATGATGATGGCCGACGTGATCACACCCCCGACCGGAACGCCGCGCTTGTTCAGGCGGCCCAGATACGCGGGCGCATTGCCCTGCTTCGCCAACGAATACAGCATGCGCGAGTTCGCGTACAGGCCGGAGTTGTACACGCTCATCACGGCGGTCAAGCACACGAAATTCAGAATGCCGGCGGCCGCATGCACGCCCACCGAGTCGAAAATCTGCACGAACGGGCTGGAATTGCCGTCGATCGTGCTCCACGGCACCACGGCCATAATCACGCCGAGCGCGCAGATGTAGAACACGAGAATACGCCAGATAATGCCGTTCGTGGCCTTCGGGATGGTGGTGCGCGGATTTTCGGTTTCGCCCGCGGTGATGCCGATGAGCTCGGTGCCGCCGAAGCTGAACATCACCACGACCAGCGCCATCAGCAGGCCGGTCCACGTGCCGTCCGCATTGCGAGACATCAGGCCATGCGGCAGGAATCCGCCGTCAACGGTAAACCAGTTGGCGAACGACGCGCGAATGCCCGAAGCGGTCGGCACATTCGCGATGATCACATACAAACCGCCGAAAATCATGGCAAGCACGGCCACGATCTTGATGATGGCGAACCAGAATTCAAATTCGCCGAACTTGTTCACGCCCATAAGATTCAGCGCCGCGATGGCCACCAGGAACACCGCCGCCGACACCCACTTCGGAATGTTCGGGAACCAGTAATTCACGAACGAGCCAACCACGGCCAACTCCACCATGGCCACGAGCACGTAGTTGAACCAGTAATTCCAGCCGGAAATAAAGCCGGCTCGCTTCGACCAGTACTGCGTGGCGTAATAGCTGAACGCGCCCGCCTTCGGATCCTCGACCGCCATTTCGGACAGGGCGCGCACGATCAGGAAAATCGCCAGACCGCCGATCAGATAGGCGAGCAGAATGGCCGGGCCCGCCAGCTGAATCGACTCGCTGGAACCATAGAACAGGCCGGTGCCGATCGCGCCGCCCAATGCGATCAATTGAATATGACGATTCTTCAAAGACTTGCGCAGCGTCGGCGGAACCGGCACATCGTCGGTTTCGCGCGGTTTCTTCGCAACGGTTGCGTCGCTCATGAATGCTTCCTCTTCTTGGGTGCCTCGGCAATATTCGGCAAATTCGGCAAAAGTTTGCGATCTTGGCGATGTTGCGTTCGGCAGTAGTGGTAGGTGACGCGCCTATGGTTTTTGGTATGGCGCGTCTTCCCCGATTGTAGCTGTAGCGCGTGGATTCGGTTTCATAGTGTTCAATAGTTCGATAGTTCAATAAAATGAAGGTTTTGGGAGCAATGGTTGGTGCTGCTTGAGCGCTACGGGCTGGAGGTCGTCATGGCATTCATCAAAGACATGGTGCGTATGTGGTTGCATGCGTGGAAGCGATTCATCTCCATCGCACTGATCTCGTTGCTGGGCGTCGCCGTGCTTACGGGCATTTACGCGGGTTGCCGAGACGCTTTTCTTGCGACGGATCGTTTTTTCGACACCCAAGGATTGCACGACATTCAGGTGTTGTCGACGGCCGGATTGACCGATGACGATATTGCCGCGCTCCGTAAGATTTCCGGTGTGGCGAAAGTGCAGGGCGAACGTTCGCAAACCGTGACCGTCGATTTGAACGGCAAAAAAACCGTGACCATGCAGGAGATCGGCACGAACGGCATTGACCAGCCGTATCTGCAGAGCGGACGCATGCCGGAGAAGTCCGGTGAGATTGCGGTGACGCGCAAATTCATCAAGGATTCCGGCTACAAAAAGGGCGACCATATTACGGTGACGCCGCAGGATTCGGCGTCTTCTGCTTCTTCTGCGACGTCTTCCGTGTCCGATTCTGCAGAATCGGACAACCAAACGGGCGAAAACGGGTCCCAGATGTCCGATTCTGGAGAATCGGATACGCAGGATGGCAAAAGCGCCGCACGGGTGACCGATTCTGGTGAATCGGACAATCAGGCACCGGGCTTCCCTGCCGAACTGACCATTGTGGGCGTGGTGCTTGACCCGCAGGATCTCACCAATCCAGACGGCTATTCGGGTACGAACGCGTTCCGTTCCTCCGCTACCAGCGACTACACGTTCTTTGCGCCGTCCGACGGTGTGACCGGCAGCATGTACACGGCCGTCACCGTTCTCGTGAAAGGCGCCTCCGACAAGGACTCGTTCAGTGACGCCTATGACGACACCGTCAGCGAAGTCGCTGACCGCATCGACGGCACGGTACGCAAGAACCGCCAGCAAGCACGCCATCAGGAACTACTCGACGCTGGAACCAAACAAATCGACGAGGCGAAAGCGCAAGCTGACAAACAGTTCGCCGCAGCGCAACAGCAGATCGACAGCAATCGCAGTCAGCTCAACCAGCAAATCGACCAAATCGTCAATATGCAGGCGGGCGCGGCTGCAGGATCCCTCGACGAAACAACCCGTGAAACACTACGTGAAACGGTAATTGCCTCAAGCCCGCAATTAGCGGAAGCCAAAGCGCAACTCGACCAGGCGCAATCGCAATTGGACCAGCAGAAAAAAGACACCGAACGGACACTGCAATCCAAGCAAAACGAGCTGGAAGACAGCATTCCGCAAGTGCGTTGGTATGTGCAGGACCGGTCGCAAATCGGCGGATTCAGCTCGCTGAAATCTGATCTGGAATCCATCCAATCGCTGGGCAACGCATTCCCAATCGTGTTCTTGCTCGTGGCGGTGATGATGAGTCTGACCGCCATGGCGCGCATGGTCGAAGAGGATCGCGGGCTGATCGGCACATACACAGGGCTCGGCTACGGGCGTCTTGCGGTCGCCTCACGATACCTGTTGTTCGCGCTGTTCGCCTGCCTGATCGGCGGTGGACTCGGCCTGATCGCAGGCTTCCTTGGCATTCCGGCGTTCCTGCTCGTCGTATTGCGAGGCTTGTATGTGATGCCGGACGTACGCTTGGCATACGACTGGCTGTATGGAACGGCCGGAGTCGCGCTGTTCGTGGTCGGCGTGCTTGCCGCAACCGTGTATGCGTGCGCACAGGAAATGCGACAGAAGCCGGCCAGTCTCATGCGTCCGAAAGCGCCGCGTGCAGGATCGCGCATTCTACTGGAGCGTATCAAGCCGTTGTGGAATCGCATGAGCTTTCTCGGCAAAGTCACGGCACGCAACATTTTCCGCTTCAAATCGCGCCTGATCATGACGGTCGGCGGCGTGGCCGGCTGCACCGCGCTGATTGTGTGCGGACTTGCGATCAACGACACCGTTGCCGCATTGGGCGCGAAACAGTATCAGGACGTGTATCAGTACGATTTGATGGTGGTCGCGAACGATGATGACGCTGATGCGATGCGGCAGAAAGTCGCTTCGGATGGTCGCGTCACGTCGAGCATGGACGTGCGCGTTGAATCGGGTGATTTGACCGGCGATTCGGGGAGCGAAAGCATTCAGCTGGTTGCCGTGCCCGACAGTGAACGCAGCGAGTTCGGCAAGATGGTCACGTTGCAGCCGGTGCGCTCCAGTTGGGTGGATGGTGCGAAGTCGTTGTTCAGCGGGAAGTCCAGAGCGTCTTCCTCTGCGTCTTCGGTGTCCGATTCTGGAGAATCGGACAACCAGACGGGTAAAAACGGGTCCCAGATGTCCGATTCTGGAGAATCGGACGCGAATGGTACCTCCGGTACGAAGGGCGCGGTAAGTCTGGGCGATGACGGCGTGATCGTATCGCAGTCCGCGGCAAGCGCGATGGGCGTCAAAGCGGGCGGTATGGTAACGCTGACCAACGGTGACGATATGCAGGCCGAAGCGCATGTCAGCGCGGTGATCCGCAGTGTGATCGGATCGGACGTGTATGTGAGCGAAACCTATTATCGCCAGCTGTTCGATACTGCTGCATCCGGCACGTCTTCCGCATCTTCCGCGTCCGATTCTGGAGAATCGGACAATCAAAACGGCAAATCCGGTACCTCGAATGGCGCATCGTCAAACGACCAACAATTGGTGTGGAACGCCATGTATGCGAAGCTCAAAGGTTCAGGCGAATCCCAGGCCGCCTACGCGGAAAAGCTGGAAGACGACGATGCGGTCATGAAAGCCGTGAGCTGCGCACACATGGCGGAAAGCTTCAAATTCGATCTGATGGGTGCGGTGGTCGCGCTGATCGTGGCGCTCGCGGGCGGGCTCGCGCTCGTGGTGTTGTTCACGCTCGCCAACACCAACGTGTCAGAACGTGAACGCGAGATGGCCACGCTCAAGGTGCTCGGATTCTTCGACAAAGAGGTTCACCACTATGTGAACCGTGAAATGATGGTGCTCACCATGATGGGCGTGGTGCTGGGCTTGCCTCTCGGCCGTTTCGTCGGCGGATTGCTGACGGCTGCGTTGAATATGCCCGCACTGTATTTCGAAGTGGAATGCACGCCGTTGAGTTATGTGATTGCGGCCGGCGCGACCATGGCTTTCGCGCTGCTCGTGCAGTTGTTCGTGAATCCGGTGTTGGATCGTATCGACCCGATTAGTTCGCTCAAATCCGTCGAATAGGCGCATGTCTGAATGTCCGATTCTCCAGAATCGGACAACTAGACGGGTAAAAGTGCGTTACGGTTGTCCGTTTCTCCAGAATCGGACACTTAGAGTGCCGGAAAGGCTCGGATTCGCGTTTCAGTTCTTCGGATAACGGTAGTTGTGTGGCAGTTGCGTGGTGAGCTGCGGGTCCAGGCCGAGTTCCTTCAACTGCCGGTCGATTTCGCGGCGCGCACGTTTCACAAGTTCGGCTCGATATTCATCGCCATGTCCGGCATTGCTATGTGCCGCATCGCCATGTCCCATCGTTCCCATCTTCTCCAGTGCGTCCAATGTTTCCGCCATACGCTTGAGCCGGTCCTGATGGTGCAGCAGCGCGCGCACCTGCGCATGTTCGTGCACGATCGTCCGCCAATCGGATGGTGTGTGTGCAATCTCCCGAACCGCGGTGACCGGATGTACGTCGGCCACCTGATATGTGATCGAGCCAAGCAGCGGCATCAGGAACACCGTAATCGCGCCGGCTGCGACCAGTGTTGACGCGGTGTCGCCTTGCATGGTGCCGACCTTCACCGCCAGTGACGTGACGGCGACGATGATCGGCAGCGCGGTCGTGCAATACAGCGCTACGGTGACGCGATGATGCGATGACAGCGGATTCTCGCGTTTGTCGAGCGATAGCGCAACATATACGGGCACCGCGCGAATCAGCATGAGCATTACGATGAACGCGACGAGCAGCGCGGGTCGGCCTGCCACGGCGCGCACGTTGATCGCGGCTCCTGACACCACGAAAAACACAGGAATAAGGAATCCGTAGCCGACGCCTTCCAGCTTCATTTCCAGCGACTTGCTGCCGTCGGGGATGATGTAACGCAGGATGAAGCCTGCGGCGAACGCGCCGAGCACCGCGTCAAGTTCGAACAGTGCAGAAATGGTGACAAGGAAGATGAGCAGGAATGTGGTCAGTCGCATGAGCGTTTGCGATGACGTGTTCGCGTTTTCCGTAAGGAAACGGTACAGGCGATGGCCGGTTTTCAGTGCTTTCGTGGGTAGCATTGCGCACAGTAGACAGATGGTAAGGAACGCGCCGAGCACGAGCATGGTCTGCCAGCCGGTTCGGGTGGATAGCAGGATGGCCATGGCAAGGATTGGGCCGAGTTCGCCCCACGTTCCGTACGAGATGATGGCGTCGCCGATGGGGGTGCCTTCGAGGTTGCGTTCCTTGAGAATCGGCATGAGTGTGCCGAGAGCGGTGGTGGTAAGTGCTATTACCGTGGCGATGCCGTTGATGCCTTGCTTTGCGAAGAATGGAAGCAGGGTCACGACGAGTCCGGCGAGCCCCAAGGTGATGATCCATGTGACAAGGCCGACTTTGCCTTGATGTCCGGCGAGTCGTTTCGGGTCGATTTCATAGCCGGCGAGCAGGAATAGGAACGCCATGCCGAGCTCGCTCAAGAGTTTCACGGCGTCGTTCACCTCGATTACGCCCAGTCCGTACGGACCGAGTGCGGCTCCGGTGACGAGCAGCAGCACAGTTTGTGGAATGAACCTTCCTGGAATCAGCTGCGCCACAATCGGGCTGACGGCCGCCACCGCCATGATGATAGTCAATGAAACGAGCTCTTGCGTCATGTTTCTAGCCTAGTGAGTCTGCATGACGGTGTTCGAGGACGTGATGCCCCATGATGAGCCAAAGGGCACTCTGGGGCAAGGTTAAGTTTTTGTAAATTTTATGGGGGGGGGGGTAATTCTATGAGCGTTACTATCTGTGCAAAATGGCGGAACTGTTTTGTTTTGAAGATGGAACTCCTTCTTTTCATTGGGGGAAGGGTGGGCTTTATTCGAGGGTTTTAACGAGGGTGCCAATGGGAAAGCTCCGATACGATTCTGAACCAAGCTGTTTAGGCAATATAGGGGGAGGGAAGAATGGTTGATGGAAAATTCACCGCAAAGGAGCGCGCGTATTTGGCCAGCCTTCCCGCAGTGGAAAGCGTGAGCGCGTCGCATATCCGGTATGCCGACAGTTTCCGCATCGAAGTCATGTGCAGATACAATGCGGGCGAATCGCCGGCCGCCATCTTCCGCGAGGCGGGTCTCGACCCGAAACTCATCGGATACAAACGCATTGAGCGGTGCATTGCACGCTGGAAAAA
>ERZ781275.1560-NODE-1560-length-14173-cov-3.628843_pt1 | contig 14173 bp, 14 predicted proteins | sample MGYA00375853_ERZ781275 | MGnify/ENA primary metagenome ERZ781275 (study PRJEB29790, sample SAMN03653691) | human gut metagenome | host: Homo sapiens | place: USA: Dallas, Texas | collected 2012-07-23 | study: EMG produced TPA metagenomics assembly of the Gut...
ATTATGTTTCTCTGCATTGTCCGCTTACCTCGCAAACCAGACATCTGATTGATGAAGCTCATCTGTCTATGATGAAGCCTTCTGCCGCGATCATCAATACGGCGCGAGGTGCCCTTATCGATGAACAGGCGCTGATAGCTGCCTTGCAGAGCAAGCAGATTGCCAAAGCTGCCCTGGATGTGCAGGAAGAGGAGCCGATGCGTGAGGATAATCCATTGTTTACTATGCCAAATGTTATTGTTACACCGCATATGGGATGGCGGGGTTTGGAAACCAGACAGCGTCTTTTGCAGCTGGTGGCTGGTAATATTGAAACATATCTAAAGGGAGCTGTTATCAATCGCGTTGTCTGACTGCCGGTGTGCAGTCTTTCTTTTACGGCGGATATGAATTTTACGGGCATTTCTATTTAACATTATCAGATTCTACATATAATAGAGGTGAGAGGATGATACATGTGGATACATTAGAAAAGGCATTCCAGTTTCTTCAGGATGAAGGGATTGCGGCGAGAAGACATATCGAATTAAAACAATATACAACCCTGCATATCGGAGGTGAGGCACAGATTCTGGCAGAGCCGTCCAGTATTGCGCAGATTCAGCAATGTCTGGCAATATGTAAGAAATATCGCATAGAATGGTTTCTGCTTGGAAATGGCAGCAATGTTCTGGCAATGGATGAAGGCTTTTTGGGTATGGTCATTGTTCTGTCAACGAATTATAACAGCATCCATCTGGAGAAGGAAAATCGTGTACGTGCACAAAGCGGGGCAGCCATCAAGGCGGTTAGTGCATTTTGTGCCGCGCATTCTTTAAGTGGTCTGGAATTTGCCTGCGGAATTCCGGGAAGCGTCGGAGGAGCTGTATATATGAATGCCGGCGCATATGGCGGAGAAACAAAGGATGTATTGCTGGAAGCTGTTTGGATGGATGAAAACGGAAGTCTTCATACAAGCTGCGCTGCACAGCTGGAGCTGTCATATCGACACAGTCGATTTTCAAAGCATGGCGGTATCGTGCTGGAAGCTGTATATGCATTGACCCCTGGAAGGCAGGAGGCAATTCTGGCACAAATGGAGGAGCTGATGCGGCGGCGAAGAGAAAAGCAGCCGCTGGATGCCTATAGTGCCGGTTCTACCTTTAAGCGTCCACAGGGTAATTATGCATCAGCTTTGATACGGGATGCAGGATTGATGGGTACAAAGGTTCATGATGCCCAGGTATCGACAAAGCATGCCGGCTTTCTCATCAATCGCAGTGCTGCCAGCAGTCAGGATTTTTTGGAGCTGATTCACAAGGTGCAGCAGGAGGTCAAAGCACATAGCGGCTATGAGCTGGAGTGTGAAATCCGTTTTCTGAAAAATCAGCGATGATGCTGTGTGTTAAAGCCGAGTGCTTTACTATACAGAATTTGGAAAGAGGATTACAATAGCAAGGGGGTGAATGCCATGATGTATAAAATCGGCGATATTGCAAAGGTTATGGGGGTTACAACAGAAGCGATACGACATTATGAGCGCATGGGACTGATCAGACCGGAAAAGGATCCACAGACCAAGTATCGCTACTTTACGGAGGAGCAGCTGAGCCAGCTGCTGTACATACAGCGCCTGTCACAGATGGGAATCAGCCTGCAGCTGATACGGGAACAGTTTCTGAATGGTTCTCTGCATTCCTATGAGCAGGTGATCGCGGATACCCTGCAAGCTACACAGGAGCGTCTGAGAATTTTGCAGATGAAAGCCAGCAACTTGATGAACTGCCTGGATATTCTACAAACTGCAGAGCAGTCAAGGGGGAAGTGTATGTATGGAATGCGTCCGGATATGTATTTTATATCGACAAAGCATTGCATCCAGTCCTCCTTTGCACAAGAGCAGCCAAAGGGGTTTCGCAATTTCTCCAATCATGCGGATCTCTTTTTCCAAAGCACGCATTACTATGAGGAAAACGGTGTTTGGAGAAACGAGAAGGGCTTCGGCATTTATAAGGATTGTGCAGAATATGCACAATATTGCGAAAATCCGTATTTTCATCTGCGGGGGGCAACGCATGCTATTTTATGCACATTCGACAATTTACAGACAGATGCAGGAATATCGGATACGGTTCGCTCTTTTTTCAAGGAGCATAAGCTGAAGCGGAGCGGTGAGGTTTACAGCCGTCAGGTGTACCGCACATTTTCAAAGGAACAGGAACCGCTGGTGATGGAGCTGTTGGCGATTCCATACGCAAGGATATAGGGAATCAGTCTTGCGTTTGTATATGTTTCATGCTATTCTGTAGGGGATTACAGGAGGAGCTTTTATGGGACAGCATCAGAAGTCGTATCTCCTGAATGCATTTCTGCTTGGTGTGATTACTGGATTTTTCATAGCACCGCTCAAAAACGGTATTCAGGTTCATGTGATTAGCAGAGGGACATGTAGTCCTGAAAAAGGAATCGGCCATAATGTTTGTAAGAAAAAGGTTTCAGAGGATGTGTTCTGAAATCTTTTTTTATAATGGCTGTGCGATACAAGTGAATTGAATGCTGATGGAGGTCTTTATATATGCAATTTCTATTGGCATAAGATGTTTCGTTTGACGGCTTAGCTTGCTTGAAATAAAAGGGACAGATGCCTGAAATCATCCTATCAAAACAGGACTTTCTTCTTTTTCAGCATTGGAATCATCCTATGCTTCAGGTCAAGAATGGGATAAGCTAAAAAAAATGCGCGTTTCAGCTTCGTTCTTGATCACCAGACAACGGCAGCTTTAGTTTCACCGTATGAGCTTGTTTTGTATAAGGAGAGTAACAGGAAGATTATAGGAGGATCAAGCGAGTTCATTTATTGACTTATTTTCTTTTGCGCGGTATATTTTTATCATAATGTTGGAAACATACTTCATTTTGCGATAGAAAATGAGGAAGGACAGAATTTGATGTTCAAGCGTTTATGGAAGCGGCGATTGATGAAGTGAGACCCAGATGTGCAGGAAAATTTCAGAAAGAATGCTGGCAATGAGCGCCCTATACCTGAAGAATATTTGTACACATTTACAAAATAAACTAGGTTTTGATAATTGCTATTATGAAAAGAGGAAAAGCCGTGAATAAAATATTGCTTATTGATGATGATAAGGATTTATGTAATCTGTTAGAGCGTGAATTAAAAAAAGAAAATTTTGAAATTATTGTATGCCATGATGGAAAAACAGGACTTGACACTTTTAAGAAACAAAAGTATCAGCTAGTCATTTTGGATATCATGCTTCCTGTTATGAATGGGTATGATGTTTTGACTGAGATAAGAAAATTAAATAATGTCCCCGTTTTAATGTTGACTGCAAAAGACTCTGAAGCTGATACGGTATCTGGTCTGAGATTAGGTGCTGATGATTATTTGACAAAGCCCTTCTTAATGTCTGAATTTATTGCAAGGGTACAGTCACTTATCAGAAGATTTACAGTTTTCAATAACCAAGCAGAAGAAAGCATCCCCTTAATATTTAAAGGATTGCAGATAGATGTAATATCAAGGATGGTACGGATCAATGACAGTGAAGTTTATGTAACAGCTAAGGAATTTGATTTATTATATTTTCTTGCTTCTAATCAGGGAAAAGTGTTTACAAAAGAACAAATTTACACTCATGTTTGGGGTAATGAGTATTCTTATGATGATAGAAATATCATGTCTTTTGTCAGCAAATTACGAAAGAAAATAAAGAATGAGAAACTGGATATCGATTATATTCAAACCATTCATGGTATAGGGTATCGTTTTTGCTTAGGGGTTTGATTATGATATATCTTGTAATCATACTTTCTCTTTGCATACTCGCTCTCGTAAATCATCTGTATCAAACACGAAAAAAGATAAAAGAAATTGAACAAATTCTTGATGAAATTTATTTGGGAAATTTAGATAGACGACTGATTGTTCATGAACATACGGAAATGAGTAACCTTGTTTACAAAATCAATGAAATTGTAATCAAGGATAAAAACGAGCTATTAGCATCAAATGCGTCAAAAAAAGCGTACAAACAATTAGTTACCAGTTTATCCCATGATATTCGTACACCATTATCCTCTCTTGTTGGATATTTAGAGGTGTTAGAAAAGGATGATTTGAGTTATGCTGAACAGCAGAGGTTTTTACAGATTGCCAATGAAAAGGCACAATATTTAAGTGATTATATACAATCTTTGTTTGCATGGTTGAAATTAGAGTCTGGAGAATGGGTGTATGATTTCCAAACAGAAAACATTTGTGAATTGACCAGATTAGTCCTTGCTGAGTGGATAATGAAATTTGAAGAAAATAAGATTGATTTTCATTTTGATATACCAGAAAAAGCGTTATACGTGAACATGGATAGAAATGCTTATCATAGAATTATCAATAATTTATTGGCAAATACAATAAAGCATAGTCATGCAAACAGACTGATTGTGCAAATTCTTGCGATCCAAGATGAAATACAAATCGCTATCACAGACAATGGTGTTGGAATAGAAGAAAAGGATGTACCTTTTATATTTGACCGCTTGTATAAATGTGATACGTCACGCACAGAAAATAGTAATGGTTTAGGATTGGCGATTGCAAAAGAACTGATAACTGCCCTCGATGGAACCATCGTGGTAGATAGCTGTTATGGAAAAGGTACAACTTTCAATTTAAAATTTAACAAAACATGAAGAAAGCATAATTATGGCAAGGTTTTGGCAAGGTTTGTGTGATTTAATTAGAGAAAGGAGGCTAGAAAATGGACGATGGAATTATTCTTGCTACCAGACAGCTGACGAAAAAATATGGGGATATTACAGCAGTTGAGAACATAAACTTAAATGTCAGAAAAGGGCGTATATATGGATTGTTAGGAAGAAATGGTGCTGGGAAAACTACCATAATGAAAATGGTTCTTGGGCTGATTTCTATTTCTTCTGGGGAAATAGAGATTTTCGGAAAACAGTTAAAAGGAAATGAAAAAGATATTTATACAAGAATAGGTTCTATTATTGAAACACCCGGTTTTTATTCTTATTTAACGGGAACAGAAAATTTAGAAGTTTTTTCCAGATTAAGAGGGACAATCAAAAAGAATGCTGTAAAAGGTGCTTTAGAAATAGTTGGACTGCCTTATAAAGATAAGAAACCATTCTCTTCTTATTCATTGGGAATGAAACAACGACTAGGAATCGCAAATGCTATTTTGAACGATTCTGAAATTTTAATATTAGATGAGCCAACAAACGGACTTGACCCGGTGGGAATCGTTGAAATCAGAAAATTTTTGCAGTCATTGTGTCATGAGCAAGGGAAAACTATTATTATTTCAAGTCATATTTTATCTGAGATTTCTTTACTTGCTGATGATATAGGAATACTGCATGATGGTCATTTATTGAAAGAAATTTCTATGAATGAACTGGAAGAAAAGAATAAAAAGTATATTGAAATTAAAGTGAATCATGTTCCTATAGCTGCGCAATTATTAGAGAATGTAATGAAATGTAAAAACTATTCTGTTACAGATATAAACTGTATAGAAATATATGATGAAGCTTTGGATACAGAAGAATTAGCAAATTGTTTGGTTTCACATGGCGTAGGAGTATCATCCTTGTATTGGAAACATGAAACATTGGAAGAATATTTTACTTCATTGACTGGGGGTGCGAGATTTGAATGATGCCTTTCAAACGGAAATTCTAAAATTAAAGAAAAACAACATGGCTCTTATTGGCTTTGCTGTTACAATTTCTATTCCTATTCTACTGATTTTAAAGTCGATCCTAATTGATAAAACAAAAATTGATTATCACGAATGGATTATGACCGTTTCTATGCTGGTAAATGTAGTGTTGCCTATTATGAGTGGATTTTTTATTACACAGTCCATGCAAAAAGAATATGGGGAAAAAAACATTATCAATATTGTTACTGCACCAGTAAACAGAAAAACTTTTGTATTGAGCAAAATTGCGGTGTGGTTTTGCTGGTGCTTCGTCGTTATGATGGTTACAGAGTGTTTGACAATCGTTGGTTCATTGATGTTGTTCCCTACACAAGTTACACCAGCGACGATTTGTTTTACAATACAGTTATTCACACAAATTGGTTTTTTAAGCTACATTGCATCGTTACCGATTATCTGGATTGCTATAAGGCAGAGAACATTATTTTATCCGAGTATGCTGTGTACGCTCGTTTTTGTATTATTGCAATCGATAGGTGCACAGGTATCAGAGGAATTACTTCCAGTAGCAAGTTTTGTACCGTGGCTAGCAATACAGATATCTACTATGCTGCCGCAAAATAGCCAGTATTTATATATTTGCATTGCTTCCGTGCTTTGCGCTGGAATTGTTGGAATAGGTCTATCGCTTCATGAGTTTAACAAGCAGGATCTATAAGAGGTAATAGCTGTGAGGTGTAGGCTGATACATATAGGGAACTATGAACTTGAATACCTGTATTGTGATTATGGTGGTGTTATAAAGGCCTTTAAACAGGAACACGGGCTAAAGACATCTGATGTAGCGAAGTATCTTGGTGTAGACTATCATACTGTATTATCATGGGAACGAGGTAAAAGAAAACCTATTTATACATACTGGAAGAATTTTTATATTATAAAAATTTAAAATTAAAATGCTGATTATCGCTTAAACACTAGGTTTACAAGTAATAACGTAGGTTATGAGAGTTTAGTTTACCACTAATTTACCACTTGTGAAAGAGCTTTGATATGACGTTATGGTTAAAAGCATATGTTAGATATAAAAAGCGTAGGTTATATGAAAATCACTAAATAATGATACATAACCTACGCTTTTTCTTTGTTGAATTTATAACCGACACCCCAGACCGTCAGTATATATTGCGGAGAATCTGGGAACGGCTCAATCTTTTTTCTTAGTTTCCGTATAAAGGAAGTCAGATTTTTGGTATCTGATAAATAATTGTAGCCCCAGATATTTTCATAGAGTTGGTCTTTCGTAAATACTTGTCCTTTGTGACAAAAAAGAAAATATAACAGGTCAAATTCTTTAGCAGTTAGATATATGTTTTCTCCTTTATCATTAGTAAAGGTTCTAGTAAATGGGTCAATCTGAAATTCAACTGTTTGTTGCTTAATAAAAGCTGGAGAACTGGAAAGTTTAGAAGATAGCCATTCAACGGTTTGTTGGAAAACAGTTTCTTCATTATCTGTAAATTCTACAATTAATATTTTCCCATAATACCACCTACCTTTTTTTAATCATCCTCGAAATATAATCTTTCAAAGTTAATTACTTATTTATAAATTCTAATACTTTACTATTAATATAATCGGGCTTGCTTACAGGGAGTAGATGGGAGGCTCCATCAACTATTTGTAAGTCTAAATGACTGATTATACTTTTTGCACGCTTTGTTGCTTTCTGTATTGAAAATGCAAATTCTTTTTCTCCAAACATAACAAGAACAGGCATTGTTAAATTTGATAAATGCTCTTTTTTTAACCATTTAGGAAAACAGGCATTTGAGTTCATATTTATTACTGAAATTGTAAACTGCTTAATTAAGCAATCAGGAAGTGGTTTTTCCATTTCATTTGCCCACCCAATATAAGTTTCAACGTTTTTTCTTGTTGGATTGAATCCCATTTTCATTATCTTTACAAAAAATGAATTGTACATTCTTGCAAAAGTTTGCACTGGACTTAAGAGTATCACTTTTAGTACTTTTTCTGGGCAAAATCCTGCATAATTGGCAACATTCCACCCACCTATTGAAAGTCCGCAAAGGTAAAATTTGTCTAATCCTAATCCAGTTAAGGTTTCATCTAGCCATTTTGCGTTATCATATGTCGTTTTCATTTTTTTTCTCAAAATGCTTTTAGAAGATTCGCCAATCAAATCTATTGCATAGACTCTGTAATATTTACTCCAAAATGGTATGTTCTTATACCAAATAGTTGAGCCACAACTTGCCGCATGGAGTAATACTAATGGTGGATTTCCAACATCTCCACTACATATCACATGACTTTGGCCAAAGGATGTAGAAATATATTGCTCATTGCAAGGAACAGAGAATAGTTGAAGTGATGCCTCATATGCCTCAAAATATTCTATTTGACTTTTTATTGTCCGAAAATTTAAGCCTTTTTCCATATCTATTCTCCTGTTTCCTTTTGGTATCTCTCTATCAAAATAGTATAATGCTCAGTAAGTAACTCAGAAATAGTATCATCTTCCCAATGATAATAAGAGCTGGCAAGTGCTGTAGCTATACCATGTACATAAATCCATTGTTTCATATGGAAAATTCGAGCTTCATTATAACTCATTCCAAATTTCTCCATGAGTGCTTGAATAGCAGTAGATGCAGTTTGATCAATATCCTGCTCCATTTCTTCAAAAGAGCGTTTCCTCATAAACAAATAATGAAACATTTCCTGTTCTTCTTTTGCAAAACGTATGTATGCAATAGCAGATGCCTTATATGGAGAATATCGTTTCTCTTTAATTTCATTTTCTATGTATGTTTTATAAGCCTTTTGAATTTCTATTTTTAGTGCTTCTTTTACTTCATCCATCCCAGGGAATGATAGATAAATTGGCTGTGTTGAACAATTTAGTTTTTTCGTTAAACTTTTTGTATCAATAGCATCCATTCCACCTTTACGAAAAATATCGAGTGATGCAGTAAGAATTTTTTCTCTTGATATTAGTTTTTTTGCTGGCATATGAATTCTCCTTTGAACAATAAATGTATTTATTGATAATATGCTTTATTTTATATTTTGTTTTACTTTATGTCAAGATATATCGTACTTTAGTGAGTCACTTAAAGATTTTTCAGTTTCCGTCTTTATAAAGCACAAGTTCAAACTGTGAAATCTGTGTCGCCTTTATCCAATATAGAAAAGAGCGTCAGCACACGCCCTCTTTATCCTCTTGATTACCCAACACAGGAAATAAAAAGCCCTGTCAAGAACCTGCCACCAGAGGTGGTGCGAAGCATTCTTGACTGGGCTTTTTACTTTACTGTATCTTTCGTGAGAGGATAAGAGCTATTCTATGCCTTTTAAATCTTCAAAGCCTTCTATGCCTGGAACACTGGATAGACTTTCCCTGTCCTCTTCTGAACCGATATAGCCCATGATATATTCACGGAGCTTCTTTAATTCGTATTCTTTCCATTCTTCGTCACTGTCAAAATCATTGTCATGCTGTCCGTGTGCAAGCTCCACATTCAACCGTTCCTCACATTCCAGAAATTTCAAAATCTCCTGTTCCATATGAGAAGTGTTCTTCCATTCCCCAGATAGCAGTTCATTGGGTGTCACACCTAAAGCGGAAGTAATCTTTTCCAATGTGTCAAAGGTGGGAAAGTTGACCCCTCTTTCAATCTTGGAAAGGCTCTGCATATTGATACCGATTGCGTCAGCCAGTTCTTGCTGGTTCATGCCACGAAACTTCCGAACTCTTTGTATATTCTCTCCTAAAAGCTGATAGTTCATGTTGTTATTCCTCACTTTCTCACTTGTTTAAGCCTATCATACTTTTGGAATTGGAAAGCATGGTTTCCTAAAGTGACTGGCTGGACGGGACACGTCCCCCAGACGTGTTCTGGACAGACAGTTGCTTTAGGAAAGGAACGCCTTTGACGTTCCAGCAGGGCGCATTAGTAACACCGCCCTGCGTATACAGAACTGATAATTGAAAACGGGCTTAAAATCAGCGTTTATCAAGGATTTTGCGACGCACAAAAATGGTGCAGACAAAGGAGAAATGAATTATAGCAAAACATGAATTTTTAACCATCAAGATTGACTACATCAGCATTGTGTTTGACACTGCAACGGCAGAGGAAGTCATACGGCGAGTCTTGGAACTGCCTGTCGATATTTTCGACATACAGTCGGCAAAGGTACAACACAAGACTTATCAGAGTGCCTATGCCATTGGGAGCATTAAGGTATTCGGCAATCCAAAGAAAAATGAGGATAACCCGTTCGGGCTTGGCTCTTATCTTGTGCTTAAGGGCATGGGATGTGATGAAATCTTCTGCATACTGGATATGCACGGTCAGAGCTTCGGAGATTTATTCAAACGGTGTGAACGTTGGTTCTGCGACAAGTTCCATTTCACAAGACTTGACATTGCCATAGACGATAGAAACGAAGTGCCATATTTCACAATCAAGCAGTTAAAGCGGAAATGTGAACGGGAAGAATATATCGCCAACAGCAACAACCACCGATTCAATGAGAGCAAGTATCAAGAATACAGCACTGCTAAGACGGTCTATATCGGTGCTGGCAAGTCTGCCATGTCCTATCGGTTTTATGATAAGGACAAAGAGGTCAGCATGAAGCATGACAAGACACTAGATGATATTGGGAGCTGGAAACGGACAGAAATGCAGTTGCGTGATGAAAAGGCGCATACATTCGCTATGCTGTTCAAGGATAATCCTTTTGACTTGGGAAAGCTGGCATTTGACTTACTGGCTGGAAGTCTACGCTTTGTCGTTCCAGACAAGACACAGAGCAATAAAAGCCGTTGGAAAACATGCCGTTTCTGGAAACGCTTCTTAGGGGCTGTAGAACCTTTAAAACTCCATGTGGAAACACCGCACAACACCCTGTTAGAAACCCAACGCTGGCTCAAAGAGGGTGGCGTATTGTCTGCGGTAAAAGCATTCCATTTCTTGGAAGTCCATCAGGCATTGGGAGATTTAGAACGTGTGGAAGATATGCTGAAACACGTCAGATACAGTCCAGCATTAGGGAACAAGCTCACAGGGCATTTATGCAGAATACACAGGGAAGAACTGATACCCCGTGTGCAGTACGATACAAAGAAAGGATAGGTGGTTCTTATAGAAAAAAGCAACAAAGATATTCCAGTATGGGAGCGTTACACGCTGACCATAGAAGAAGCGTCGCGCTACTTCCGCATTGGAGAAAATAAACTGCGGAAACTGGCAGAAGAAAACAAACATGCAAACTGGCTCATTCGTAACGGCAACCGCATTCAGATTAAGCGGAAGCAATTTGAAAAAATCATAGATAAATTGGACGCTATCTAATGAAAATGAGCTTTGCATATGCTATCATAGAATTAGTCGTATCAAGGCTCTTTCCAATACGGAAAGGAGCATGACAGCATGTCAGAAAAAAGAAGAGATAACAGAGGTCGCATTTTAAAGACCGGAGAGAGCCAGAGAACAGACGGCAGATACTTATACAAATACATAGATACCTTTGGAGAACCGCAATCGGTGTACTCATGGAAACTGACCGCTACGGACAGCGTACCGAAAGGGAAACGTGACTGCGTATCACTACGGGAAAGAGAAGCGGAGATACGCAAAGACCTAGAGGACGGGATAGACGCTGTGGGCAAGAAAATGACGCTGTGCCAGCTTTACGCCAAACAGAACGCCCAGAGGGGCAACGTGAAGAAAAGCACACAGAAACAGCGTGAACAGCTCATGGAGATACTGAAAGCGGACAAGCTGGGAGCAAGGAGCATTGACAGCATAAAACCGTCAGACGCTAAAGAATGGGCTGTCAGAATGAAAGAGAACGGCTACGTCTATCAGACCATCAACAATTACAAGCGTTCGCTGAAAGCGTCATTTTACACTGCCATAGAGGATGGCTGTGTGAGAAAGAACCCATTCAACTATGCACTGAACACGGTAATTGAGGACGATAGAAAGCCACGGATTGCATTGACAGAGGAACAGGAAGAAAAGCTGTTATCCTTTGTAAAAAGTGACAGAACATACCGCAAGTATTATGATGTGATTGTCCTGCTTTTGAAAACGGGGCTTCGTATTTCAGAACTGTGCGGATTGACGGTCAGTGACTTGGACTTTGAGAACAGGCTCATCAATGTAGACCACCAGCTACTACGGAATAAGGAAGTCGGCTATTACATTGAAACGCCAAAGACAAAGAGTGGCATTCGTTTGATTCCAATGAGTGAGGAAACCTGCCAGACGCTTCAAAAGGTGGTGGCAGAGCGTAAGAACATACAGCCGATAGTGATTGACGGTTACAGTGATTTTGTCTTTATCAATCAAAAAGGCTATCCCATGACTGGGGCTTACTATACCTCTACCTTTGGAAATCTTGTCAAGAAATATAACAAGAGCCATGAGGAACAGTTACCGAACATTACACCACATATCCTGCGCCACACGTTCTGTACCCGTTTAGCGAACAAGAACATGAACCCTAAGAGCTTGCAGTATATCATGGGGCATTCCAACATCAATATCACGCTGAACCTGTACGCCCATGCGTCACTGGACGGTGTAAAGGCTGAAATGGTAAGTCTGATAGCGTAAGGAATTTACCACTTTCCAAAGGCAAAACATGAGAATTTATGAGAAGAAACGTGAAGTATCTACCGATAGTAAAAATGCCCATAAAGCCCATAGAATAAGGCTTTGCGGACATATAAGAATTTATGAAAAGATAATCAGAAACTTATTTTAAGTTTAAATTAAATTTGTATCAGTATTGATTATCAAACTAACTTTAATAGGATGCTTTTATTTATTAGCTTGAAACAAATTGATAACTTAGAGTAAATCATTACGAAATATAGAATATTTTTATGTAATTCAAGCAATAGTATATGATTTGATGTTTACAGCAAGAGAGTGTCTGCGAAATAGCAGGCACTCTTTTCTGTCTTTTTTGAATTTTGAATTATGCAGGCTACAGAAAAATTTAAGGATCGATAACCGTAGGTGTTCTTCCGATCCCTACTACCTCATTAACAATTCTTGTCCAGGTTCCACATCCAACTACGCCATCTGCACTCAGTCCGTTATCACGCTGATATGCAACTAATGCATTCCGTGTATTTCCTCCGAATACCCCATCAAGGGTCTGTGTGCTGTATCCTAATGCGTTCAATGCATCCTGCAGAATCAAAACGTAAACACCACGGCTGCCACTGCGTAAAACAGGGAATCCGGCACTGCAGGCCGGTGTGCCATACCGTTTGTCGAAGTGAACCCAGGTCGGTGTCTAGAAAGGGAAGATGGATAGTATACACTTGAAATAACGATGGAAACACTGATATATAGGGGGAAAGACTGTTTTTGCCTATTGTTCCAGCATGAACTATAATGATTATTTACTTTTATCTTATGAAAGCTGTATTCCTTGGAAAAATCGAAAAAAATGCACTGGGTTTACCACATATACTATAAGAATCTAGCTAAAGTAAATCAGATATAAAAAAATTTATACAAGTATATGGGAACGATTTCTCTAATACAATGGAGAAGTGAATAGACCTAGAGAACGTGGGATTTCTACTTACAGGGATTAAATGGAATAAATAAGCAATGCATGGATTAAAAAGAAAAACCAAATTCTGAGTTGCTCATATGATACCATAGGAGTGATACTATGAATTCCAAGCAAAAGGAGCCTATACAAAAATTAAGAGAGTCAAAAAAAGATACTGCTGATATAGAAGCTGAGTTTCTTAAAGGCAGTATAGATATGAGGGAATTACTGAAGGATCTGGTCGCCTGTAGGATGAAAGAGAAATATGAAAATTAGGGCGGTGTCTAATGATCAGAGGTTTGACATAATCGTCATAATAGAAGGGCTGGTGTCGTTTTCATGATAGATTTTGTCATAGAAACCGATGATCGATATGTAGATCTATATCTGAGACTGTCCCGTGATGATAAAAATAAAGGATTTTCTGTATCCATAGAAAATCAGGACAGGATGCTGACGAGATTTGCAGAACAGAATCATTATGCTGTTCGTCACCGCTATATCGATGATGGAGAAAGCGGATATTCCTTCGACCGCCCGGATTTTGATGTATTGAAGGAGGATATTCTCGCAGGAAAGGTAAAACGGCTGCTGATTAAGGATATGTCGCGTCTTGGAAGACATAATGCGAAGGCATTGTTATTCATGGAGGAATCCAAGGATAACGGCTGTGAGGTTATTGCACTGGACGATGGATATTCCAATTATCAGGATAATGATTCTACCATCGGTATCAAAACCTGGCACAATGAATTGTATGTAAAGGAATCCAGTAAGAAGGTGAAAAATGTTATCCGGATGAAGCAGGAGGAAGGAGAATGGCTATCGACACCGCCCTATGGCTATAAAAAGAAAAGGAACAC
>ERZ781275.1569-NODE-1569-length-14027-cov-6.961280_pt1 | contig 14027 bp, 14 predicted proteins | sample MGYA00375853_ERZ781275 | MGnify/ENA primary metagenome ERZ781275 (study PRJEB29790, sample SAMN03653691) | human gut metagenome | host: Homo sapiens | place: USA: Dallas, Texas | collected 2012-07-23 | study: EMG produced TPA metagenomics assembly of the Gut...
GTTTTTTGCCGCGTTGACCTCACGGTCATGAACCGCGCCGCACTCTGGACAGACCCAACCACTTCGCCTGTAATCCCGCGCATGGAGCGCGTCCCGCGTCAACCCACAGGCCGAACAGCTCCGAGTGGTAGGGAGATACCGGTCTACCTGAATAAATGCCTTTCCCTGGCGGGCCAGCTTGTAGCACAGCATTTCCCGGAACATCCCGAACCCCGACTCCTTTACGGCGCTCCCGGCCTGAATCAGCGTGTCCGTCATCGTACCCAGATCGTCGCCCCTCACACATACGGCATCCCAGGCGTTGGCTATCCGCCGGGATTCCTTGTGGAGGAAGTCTCTGCGCTGATTGGCGATGTGCTCATGGAGCAGGCGGTATTTCAGTACGGCTTCCTCATAATTTTTTGAACCAGGCTGCATTCGGTTCAGCCGCCGCTGAAGATGCACCAGCTTTTCCTGGGACTGTTTCAGCCAGCGGGGTGGATCGGCCCTGTTGCCCTGGTCGTCCACATAAAAGTGGCGCAGGGAATATTTCAGCCCCAGGGTGCGCTCCGGAACGGGAAGGACCGGCTCCGGCGGCTGTACCAGGCTTTCATACAGGACATAAGCGTAATAGCGGCCCGTCCGGGCCTTTTCCACTGTGACGCGCTTGAGTTTCCACCCGTTTTGCGGGCGGCGTGGAAAGACGGCCCGAATCATTCCGGCCTTGGTCATGCGGATACCGTCCCGCGTGGTATAAATGGTCGGGCCGGAAGTAAACACATGATTGCAGGCGGTGAAGGAGTCCCGGTCATCTTTTTTTCGCTTAAAATTGGGATGCCCAAAAGCCTCCGGGTTTTGAAAAAATAAACGGAACGCCCGGGACAACTGGTTGTGCTCCTGAATGAGTGCCTGATTATCCACTTCTTTTAGAAAAGGGGCTCCCTTTTTGTATTTTGCCGGGGTAGGGATGAAGTGGACGCCAGTCTCCAAATAAAACCGCTGCTGGTCAGCCAGCATCTGGTTCCAGAGATAGCGGCAGCAGCCAAAGGTCTTTTCAAAAAGTTCTGCTTGCTCTGAGGTTGGATACAGGCGCAGCTTGAGGACATTATATTGTTTTTCTCTGGATGCCATCGTGGCCGCCCGCCTCCAAATCCATGCTTTGCTTTTGGCTGCTTACAGAAATGTGTACCTTTCTGTGAAGCTGCCTGCTGTCTCTATACATTATCCTTATCGTCCAAATCCTCGTCATGTTAAGAGTTTTTTGAAAAAGATTTTGAAAATTGGGGGCTTACAGAAAGGTACACCTTTTTGTGAAGCTGCCTGCTGTTCAACGTTTCGTGTTTTCGTACCGTTCCGCCCGGTAACGGAAGGTAGCCAACGGCATTCCGCACTCCTTCGCGGCGGCGGTCCCTGTGAGTGCCCCGCTTTTCCATTGCAGATAGGTGCTCAGGTAGTTATCGGGCAGCGGCTTTGGCGGCCGGCCGAACCGTACCCCTCTGGCCTTGGCGGCCGCAATTCCCTCCGCCTGACGCTGACGGATATTGGCACGTTCATTTTCAGCGACAAAGGAGAGTACTTGCAGCACAATATCGCTCAAAAACGTGCCCATCAGATCCTTCCCCTGTCGGGTATCCAGCAGAGGCATGTCCAGTACCACAATGTCAACACTTTTTTCTTTGGTCAATATTCTCCATTGCTCTAAAATCTCGCTATAATTGCGGCCCAGGCGGTCAATGCTCTTAATGTAGAGCAGATCGTCTTTTTTCAATTTCCGCAGAAGCCTCTTGTACTGCGGCCGCTCAAAATCCTTGCCGGACTGCTTATCAATAAACAGATTCTTCTCCGGGATAGAGAGTTCTTTCAAGGCAAGAATCTGCCTGTCCTCATTCTGATCTCTGGTGCTGACACGGATATAGCCATATAAATTACCCATCGTTTTTCCCTCCTTTCTCCCGACTGAAGAAATGGCTCCCCAATCGGACATTTTTCATCTTCTATGGTACTGGATACTTGATACCCCTGAATAAACAGACTGTGAAAATGCCGGGTGCAAACCCGGCATTTTGCAGTCATTTGCCCTGTAATCAGGCGCTTACCTTTTCTGTACGCAAAACCTGGAAACCATGCTGTTTGGCGTACTCCCTTGCTGCTGCCAGCCGTTCTTCACTGTACGGCGGCACCAGACGGATCGAAAGGCGGGACTTGTCCAGTACATAGGTCACGCTGCCTTCCGGCGTACTGCGTTCCAAGCGGCACAGCAGAGGGTACTTCCGGCTGAAATCCTCCAGTCTGCGTTTCAAGCTGGCATTGAAGGTGTAGATACTGGCAATCGTCTCGCCCTCATTCCAGTTGATGATGGTTTCTTTTTCATATTTAGACAGCTTCCTCATACAGTTCCTCCTCATAATCGGTGTTTGCTTTCAGCGCACGCAGACTGCGTCTAATCCGGCGGTATTCGTCCATCTCCATACGCAGATGATGGTAAAAGGCTTCGTACCACCTTTCCTCTGTCTCTGTCTCAATTTTACGAGCAAGATGAAGCATCTGGCTTTTCGCCTCCGGGTCAACAGTCAATGCTGTCAGCCATTTCAGCCTTGTCACTGTGTTGTGATGGCTGGGGCAGGCGTAAGCGTAAAGAATTTTCTTTTCCTTCATATTCAGTTTCATAATGATCTACCTCCATTCATTTGATGCGGTATGTTCCGCATCGTTTATTTTTCTGTCTGCCGGTCTGTCTGCAAAATATTCCTGCCCGGATTCTCTCCCAGCGTATTGTCCTCTTTGGTGCGCTCTTATCGTGGCGTCACTTCCCCGGAGGTCATCCCCCTTGCAGCCGGTCATTCATTTTTCAAGGTTCTATGTCTCCTGACAAGAACCAGTTTACCGAAAAAAGAGGGCTGCTCCCGTATGTCCAAGACGCAGGAAAAACACATGAAAACCGCATATTTCCACGCTCTCGGAAATGTGCTATAATGAAAAACAAAAACCGTTGGCAAGGAGGTGCTTTGATGTACACAAAACTGTCAATCCCGGAACGGCTCAAAGACCTGCGAGTGGTGGATAAGCACCTGACGCTGGAACAGCTGGCAGAACAGACCGGCCTGTCTAAGTCGGCACTGGGGAAATATGAGAGCGATGACTACAAAGACATCAGCCCATTTGCGATTGCGACACTGGCAAAGTTTTACGGAGTGTCCACTGATTATCTGATGGGCGTGTCAGAAAATAAAAATCACCCAAACACGGAGCTTCAAGCTCTGCATCTGAGTGACGCTATGGTGGAACTTTTGAGCAGCGGAAAGATCAACAACCGCCTGCTTTGTGAACTGGCGACTCATCCAAATTTTTTGCGGCTGATGGTTGATATGGAAATCTTTATTGACCAGATCGCTGATATGCGAGTGAACCAGATGAATCTGATTCTGGAAGCTACCCGGCAGACCATTCTTAAAGAACACGCACCCGGAGAAAATGATCTGTATATGCGGACGCTGGAATTGGGTCAGGTACAGGAGAACGATTTTTACAGTCATATCCTTCATGATGATCTGGACAGCATTGTCCGGGATATACGGGAAGCTCATTTGAAAGACAAGACCACAGCTGACCCACAGCCAACACTGGATGAGGTCAAAGAGAATTTTGAACAGGCCATACAGATGGGAAACGACACAGAAGCTATGATCCATGAGTTCTGTGATAAAATGCAGATTCCTTTTGAAAAAATTTCATCCGAGGACTTTTCGGCTTTTCTGCGGATACTGAGCCTGTCCAAACTGCTTAAAAACCCAAACAATATGCGGGGCAAAGCCAAGCCACAGCCGTATTATATGCCAAAAAAGAAAAAACGCAGGTAGCAAAAAGGCCATCCACTATAAAAGTGAATGGCCTCAGTTTTTCCACCTTCTCAGACGAAAATCATCTCAGACCGAATGACTTCCTCTGCCCGGTGGTGTATGCTGTTCATGTGACCGACCCATGCAAGCTGGTCTTTTGCTTTCAATTCCTCCGTGACTCCCTCTGTTTCTTTTATCTGGGCAATGGTACAATCCAGACGGTTCTGTGCCTGCTCATCCAGATCGGCAAGATATGTCCACAGCTTTCCAGACAGAAGTAATTCATTGTACCGGTCGGAACAATACTCTTGCAGATATTCCCTGTGCATCCGTCCCCATCGTCCGATGGGGCGGCTTTCCTCCGGCAGCCGTAAGTCTGGAATATAGTAGTCTCCGACCAGAACATAGTCCAGACCGTTACTGTCATCATGGATATGCTTTTTCAATTTTTCCATAGCGACCTCCTGTTTTCGTTTTCTCCGAATCCAGTTGATCGTGTCCCTGTTCATCTGTTATTCAAGGCAACTGAACTCGTCACCATGAATTATGGCATATCCTTTCCCATTTTTTGATAAGTAAGTCCATGAGAAATCTGCGTACCGCGATTTTCGGAAGTGTTGAAACTGTCGATTGTTTCCCGTCCCAAGTTATCCGAAATATCCTTTGCATTTTTCCCACGTCCTCCCAAAAACAAGGTGCTGTCGGCATTATCAAGTATGATTTCTGCCGCGTCCTTGTAAATGGCTTTTAGCTGGCTCTGCGATTGCAGAATGATAGAAGCGGACATTTCCCGGCTGCGGATTGTGGCAATCAGCTTATCAAAGCGGGGTATCTGTCCGATGTTGGCAAACTCGTCAAGCAAAAAGCGGACGTGAACAGGCAATTTGCCGTTATATTCGTCGTCTGCTTTATCACAAAGCAAGTTGAAAAGCTGCGATTGCAAAATAGCGATAACAAAATTAAAGGTGTCGTCGGTATCGCTCATTATGAGGAAAAGCGCGGTTTTCCGGTCTCCCAATGTATCAAGTTCCAATTCATCATAGGACATGAGTTCCCGGAGTTCTTCAATATCGAAAGGAGCGAGCCTCGCCCCACAAGAAATAAGGATTGACTTTGCCGTTTTGCCAGAGACGAAAAGTCAAGGACTTTTTAATCACTTTTACAAAGAAGTTACATTTTGCGGACTTCATCACGAAGCATACGCTTGATTTTGTCCTCCATCGTCTCCTTGGCGGTCTCGCTGAAATGGATACGGACGATATAGGTTGTCTTGCCGATCTGCTTTCTGACAGTCGGGCAAAGGGTGTTGTTGGTTGCGGTATTGTTCATTCAAAATCCTCCTGTAAATAAAAATGCCCGGTGACTTTTCATCATCGGACGGTGATCGGTATGAGGGAAGAAGGCAAGGCGGCAACATTAAGGTATCTATAAAACCTTTGCCGTCTTTGCCACGCTTGCCGTGTTCCTGTGTCAGCTTCGGAGATAGCAGACCCATGCTGTGCCGTCTTTCTCGGTCACAAGTCTGTCCCCGATACGGCTCTTTGCCGTTCTCATGGTGCGTGAGGAAATCCCACGCTCATTGACTGCCTTTTCCAGCTCTGCGCTCGGCATACGCTTTCCATCTGCCAGCAGTTCCAGAATGAGCATTTGCGCCTGTGCGGTCTTGCTTTCGGTCTTGGCGGTGTCTGTCCCGGCAAGAAGCTCGTCAGCGGTAATGTCATAAGCTCCTATCCATTCAAAGCCTTTCTCGTCTCCCAGAGAAAAGGCAAGGGACTGTCCGGGCGGCGCAAGGGAGCTTTTCTCATGGATAAGCACCCTTGTTGTGGGACTGTCTTTCAGCTTGCCAATAAACAGCAGACTGCGGACTGCCGCCGTAATGTCGATAGACCCCAATCCTCGGTAAGTGCTTTGCGTTCCTGTGGCTTTGTTGAGGTGTCCGATCAGCACGATAGCGCACCCGGTAGCCTGTGCAATGTCTCCCAGACTGCGGAATATTGGGCGCACCTCGTTTGCTCTGTTCATGTCCACATCTGCGCCCAGAAACGCCTGTACCGGGTCAATGATAACCAGCCTTGCGTTGTTCTCACGGATTGCCCTTGCTATGCGCTCATCGGCAAGGGTCAGCGGCGTGTCTCTATCGTCAATGACAAGCACTCTTTCAAGGTCTGCGTTTGCTTCCATCAGCCGGGGCTTAACAGTATCGCCCAGACCGTCCTCGGCGGTCTGATAGATGATATTGAAAGGCTCAAGGGTCTCCATACCGGGCAAGGGCTTTCGATTGGTGCAAGCCGCCGCAAGACGCATGGCAAAGTAGGTCTTGCCCTCGCCGGGGTTGCCCTGTATGATCGTCAGCTTTCCAAAGGGGATATACGGAAACCATAGCCAATCCACGCTCGTCAGCTCCACATCTGCCATACGGAGCATGGGGACAGGCTGGGCGGTGGGCAGCTCTCGCAGCGTGATTGTCTCGGCTATGAATTTGCGGCTGGGAATATCCCCTTGCTGACGGAGAACATCGTTCCAGTCTTTCCTTGCCGGGACAAGGCGAATGACGGCGATCTCGCCGGGAATGTCCTGTGCCAGCCGGGTGCAGGCTTCACTTCCTGCGGTGTCGCTGTCAAGGCAGAGGAATACTTTTCGGGCGTCCTTGCGTTCAGAAAGAAAACGGTCAAGGGCTTTGCCCGAAACGCCGCCCAGGGCAAGATAGCTCCTTGTCTGCCAGTCCTGCGGATAAAGGCAGATGAACGATAACAGGTCAATCGGTGCTTCAAAGACAAAGAGCTGGTTGCCGTTTCCCTCATAGCGGAACGGATAGGACTTGTCAGACCCGGCAATGTCCTGTCTGAATGGGTCTGCCGTTCCTCGCACATGGGCGTATCTCGGCGTACCGCTTCGGTCTCTGCCGACAAACACAACATTGTGCCGCTTTGCGTCCTCGTAAATATCCCCGGAAAGAAGAAAAGCCTCAACAAGCGTTTTGTTGAGACCTCGGCTTTCTGTGAGATATTGGATTGCTCTGTCGGCTGTCCTGTTGTGCAAGGGCAAGTGAAACGCTGTGGGCGGTGCTGTGCTGGCTTCGCTCTGTCCCTCGGCGCTTTCGCCGGTTAAGAGCTGGACTGCTTCGGGAAAGGACTTGCCGTAAAACTCCATGACAAAATCAATAGGATAGCCGCCCTTGCTCTGGCTGTGGCGAAACCATTTGTTTCCCCGGACGGTCAGGCTGTCATGTTCTTTCCAGCGGTATTCCCGTCCGCTTTTGATAAGTGTCTCTCCCTGTGTGCGGAGAAAATCTTCCAGACTGACGGCGTTTGCCCGGTCGATCTGTGCTTGGGTGTACTGCATGGGCGTCCTCCTTACTTCTTGAAAACAGCGCATCGTCTGCAAATGCCATGCTCACGCTCGTCCAGCGTGTAGGGGCAGTTCGCACATTCCTCGCCGTACTGTCTCATGATAACAGGCAGATAGCCCAGCTCCTGCAACATATCAATCTGGCGGTCGGTGAGGGTGGCTTCAAAGGCAAGGCATTTCCGGGTGTGTTCGTCCAGCTCGATCAGGTCGGAAAGCGGTCTGCCATCGGTCAAAGCTTCTCCGCTCAAAAGGCGTTTTGCCGTTCTGCGGATGGGGTTGTACTCGTTCTTCCAGTCGTATTTTTTCATCGTGTCATATCCTCCTTTTTCTGTCGTGTTTGGGGTCGATTTTGGAGCTTTTGTTCCTCTGTACGCTCGTTAAATCGGGCGGCAGTATCTACACATGACTTGACCTTCCAAAGGCGGTGTAAATCGTCTCTGACGGTCTTAAACTCGCCATAGGTGGTGTTGTGCGCCTGTTCCAGCTCGTCATACTCGTCGGACAGCTTTTTCATATCCACCTTGCCGTCTGGGAACTCCCCGGTCAGCTTTCGTCTGGCGGCGTAGAACTGTATCAGTTCCGCTTCATGCTCTGCCTTGTACTTGGCTCTGGGCTTCTCAAGCTTGATTTTCTGCAAGCCGTCATAGACAGGCTTCAAGTTCTGGAAAGCGGCGGAGCTGTCATAGAGCCGCTTAATCGCTTTCATTCGTGCCGTCTGCTCATCCAGCGTTTTCTTCAAGCTCTCTGTGGCAGCACTGTGTTCGCTGACACGGCTTTCCAAATCTTCAAGGGAGTAAATGCCATTCCTCCGAAGATAATTGAAAGTCTCGTTCATCTCCTTTAGATTGCTGATTTTACCTTTCTGGGAATACGCCCCGGCTCTGCGCTGGGTGTAATAGGCGTTCAGCAGAGAAACAAGGTCGGGTGCCTGCGGCTTGGCAAGCTCCACCTTTGCTTCGGCAATCCAATCAAACAGGAGAGCGATTTTCTTCTTAATGTCCCGGATAACGGCATTGGTGGCTTTGATCCAGCGGTTGAACTCGCCTTTCTCGGTGCGTATGCCCTTCTTCTCCATTGCCCGGACGGTTGCGCCCTCATGGACGGTGGGAAGAAGCTCCACGCCCTGACGCTCATAGCTTCGGTGGTCGATACTAACGTCAAGCCCCTTTTCAGCAAACTTGGCGTTGCATAGCTCCGCCCATGTCTGCCGCCAGTATTCCAGCGTTTCGGGACTGCCCCAGTCGGTAGTGGGAACGGCGTTAAACACAAAGTTTCCATCTGCGTCCCGGATACGGTTGCCGTCCTCGTCCAGCTCGTAAACTCGGTGCTGCTTACAGCCCCATGTCCCGTCCGGGTTCATGGGGCGCATGGGGCAGAGGAAATGAAAATGAGGGTTGGGTAATCCACCGTCCTCGGTCTCTTTCTCATGGAATGCCACATCAACGGTCATGCCCCGGCTCACAAAGTTGTCCAACAAAAACTGCCTTGCCAGAGCGATATTTTCCTCAATGGTAAACTCGTTCTGCAAGGCAATTTCAAAGCTGTATGCAAGCTGAGCTTTCTTTCCCCGTTCCACCAGTTCAACGGCATTCCACAAGGTCTGGCGGTCTGCAAATTCTGGGGGAGCGTGGGACGGTAAGAGAATGTCGGAACAGATCACACCGCCCTTTCTGGTGTAGTCGCTGTACTCACCGTAATACTCGCTATACAGTCTTTCGCCGGAGCGGTAAGCGGCAGAAGCGATAGCCGACTGTCCCTCACTGCGTTTCATCTGGTCTACTGTGAAATGGAACAATGCCATTGTCCGTTTCCTCCTCTCTGTGAAGATTTCTCTCATGGGCTACCGCCGCTTCTCTGAGTGCCTGTTTAACCTCCGGCATAGTGAAGATGTGTTCCATCAGCCCTGTCATTTCAGTGCGTGACAGGGTTTTGACCACTGGGGCAAGGCTCTCCACTGTACCGCCCAGATTGCAAAGGCGGTGGGTGCGTTTCTTTCGTTCGCCCTGTTCCAGAAACTTCTTTCGGTTCTCAAGGCGGTTGAGCTTGTGCTGCTCCTGTGCAAGCCTTGTTTCAGCTCGCTCTTTTTCAGCCCGCAGCTGTTCAAGGGTTTTCGGTTTTTCCATTCTGTTTGACCTCCTTTTTTGAAAATAGGTATAAAAAAAGACCGCCGACTTTTTCACATGACGATGTGTGTCAACGGTCTATTTTTCGATATGAAGTTTTTCAAACTTGCTGACGGCGGACGGTTCTTAAAACCGTCTGCGGACGGCAAGTACATAGGGGATAACCGCATAAGCGGTGCAAGGGGGTGTAGCCACCTTGACGGAACGAAGTGACGAAACATTCTCTGTCATGCAGCCTTTTTCTGCTGACAGAGAATGAAGCTCCGCAGGACGCACGATACTCCCGACAGGAGAGTATAGAAGTGCGCCCTTTAGTTCCTAAAGGGAATTTTATATTCTTATGCTATTGTATGCCAATGCTTGACTTTCTATTTTAGCAAAAGAAGCAGGAAAAACTCCCTGCTTCTTTTATCTAATTTAGTTGTTTATAAACTCTTGAATTATTGAGACTAAATTACCATTCACTCTATACAATAAACCATTCTTTGAAACGCATGACAAATTTTTTACATAAAGTTCTTTTGTATTCCTATCAGAAAGGAAAAAGATTATTTTATACTCATATCCAGTTGAAAAACCGCTAATTCCAGATACATGTGTTTCAAGCGAATTCAACTTTTGTATAAGTTGGTCTCTCTGAGAGTTATCCAACTCAACAATCTCACCTGTAGAGCCATTTTGAATCTCAATTTTTATTGCGTTCGATTCAAAGGGAGATTTTAAAATCCAAAAAGCAAATAGAACAACTATGAATATAAGCAGAACAAGTAAACTTATCAAGACCAATTTCCTGTTTTTTTTCATGTCTGATTCCTCTTGCATTTTGAATTAAGGGATTACTCTACAAATTTCGAATAAGGTATGTCCTAAAGAGCCAATATAAGTAGTATCTACATAGCGAGCAGAAGTACCCCAATTATCATTAACTCTAAGATAAAGCTTATCACTACTTCCTGACTTTTTATAGATATTATAACCATAATAAGTTACTGTATGATTTCCATACGATCCACTGGTAAAGCTAATTGCCCCTGGTCTATTTCCATCAACCTCTCCTTTAAGAGTATTGTTAATGGACTCTACACCATTGAAAAAGAAATCGTTATTTGCTGTTCCAGAGTATCCATAATATTTCCAAATATCTTTTGCCAAATTATCAATTTGTGTTGGATTAGTGCCACTTGGTGTATAATAACCATTATCTGTTGCTATGGTTTTAATTCTACCGAACAGAGTGTTTAAATCTGATGGAATCTTTGAATAACCCTGTGATCTATGATAATTAAAAATAGCAGTTAAAGTTGTTAAACTACAATGGTTTTCGGCTTCAAAGTTTGCCATATCCAAAAGTTTAAAACCAGAAATCGATTTACTTGTCTTCAAAGACCATCCAGTTCCATAATTATCATTTACATGCTGGTAAGGATTTGTAATTTGTCCATAGTTATTATCGGAAGTAAATAGCGACGGAGTATTACGAATTTTCTCCAAAAATGGCATATTTTCATTCGTATTATCAACCGAAAAAACGGAATTATCAGAATGATAAGCCGCAGTACCCCCGTTAATAGGTTGCAAATCTACAAATAAAGGTTTTCCTGAATACGAAAACTCTTTAATCAGAACATCTGCAACTGTTGTTCCTAAAACGATATAACCATTATTTTTTCCATTAGCGGACAAGTTAACGATGTAACTACTTCCATAAAAGCCAGAATCAGTAGTTACGCTATCTATGACAGTACTTTCACTCCATCCGTTATTACCATTTTCATAAATATCATTTGCAATAAACCAACGAGCTAATTCAACAGCTTCATTTTCGGATATAGAAGAAGTAGTGGAATCAGCAGCTAATGCAGTTGTAGATAAGGAAAATGTCATTGCCAATACGAGAATGAGAGATAATATTTTTTTCATTATAAAGACCTCCTTCTATTAATTGATTAAAAAATAAACAGCAAATCTCTATATCCATCGGAATCACCACTTTCGTAATTTAGAGCGCACATTCTTTGTACATATTGATTATATCATATTTACTTTAATAAATTCAAGTTGGCAAAATAGACAAATTATACTGTTTCGGTTTAGCAACACAAAACACATATCAATCATAATATTTGGGATGAGATAATCTTCTTGTTTAGTATAGGGTAGTTTCATGTGGTCTTAGCTCCTTTCTGTGGCTCTCTCTGCGGTAAACTGCTCACCGGGATAAATACGCCCTTTGCGATATCCTCGGTGCGGATAGCGTCTTTTCTGGCTTCGATTTCAGCCTTTTTCTTGGCTTTGGTGCGTTCCTCATATTCTTTCTGCTTGCCGTTAGCTTTACGCTTCAAATAGTTCTGATGAAGCCTGTCCTTGCGCTCCTCTTTCTTACGGATTTCCTCTAATTCCTCTGATGTCAGCTCCACTTCTCCAAATGCCGGAGGAACAAAACGCCCAACAAAATTGAAATAAATCTCAACCTCCTGTGTTGTGTCTCGGCTGCCTTTGCGGTCACGCTCATGGACAAGGATTTTCTCAACAAATTCATTGAGCATGGTAACGGTCAACGTGTCAAAATTCTCGTATTTATCAATCAGAGCGATAAATCGGTCAGCGTCCTTTTCATGCTTTTCATAGCCCTTAACCGCCTTTTCCAGAGTAGAAATTTCAGCGGTCAGCTCACTTTGCTCCTTTGCATATTGAGCGTCCAGCATTTCATATCGGCTGTCCGGCAGTCTCCCCAAAGCATTGTCCTCATAAATCTTACAGAGCAGCACTTCCAGCTCAGAAACTCTCTGCTTGGCGGTGGCAAGGCGTGTCCGTTGTTTTCTGACTTCTGTGGTCTGCTGGCTGGACTGTGCTTTCTGTACCACCCGGACAAACTCGGCTCGGTCATGCTTGGCATATTCGGCAATGGCTTTGAGCATATCAGAGATAAGGGAGAGTACCACATCCTCATTGATACGGTGCTGTGTGGTGCAGAGCTTTCCGACTGGGACTTTGCTGTATTGGGAACAAGTATATTGAGAAATACGCTTGCCGTTGTTAGTACGGTGGACATACATCTTGCCACCGCAGTCGGCACAATAAAGCAAGCCTGTGAGGGGAGCTGCTTCGCCCCAGCCGTCCGGGTAGCGTCTGACATTCCCACGGATTTTCTGCACAAGGTCAAAGGTCTGCTGGTCAATGATAGGATCATGGGTATTCTCGAAAATTGTCCATTCGTCCTCCGGAACATAATGGCTTTTCTTGTCCTTGAAGTGCTTTCGGGTCTTGAAATTGATGGTGTGTCCCAGATATTCACGCTTTTCAAGAAGGTTGCAGATGGTGGAAGAACCCCAGCCGTACACATCTTTGAAAGTCTTATTCTTGTTCACGCCCTCGCCGTGCTGGGCAAGGTAAGCGGACGGAATGAGAATTTTTTCTTCTTTCAGCTTGCTGGCGATCTGATACGGACCGTAGCCCTCAATCGTCATGGCAAAGATACGCTTGACCACCTCTGCGGCTTCGGGGTCAACCAACCATTGGTCTCTGGCTTCGTTCCAGAGATAGCCGTAAATGACTGTGCCTGTGAGGTGCTTGCCGGACTTGCCTTTGGACTGGAAAGTGGAACGGATTTTACGGCTGGTGTCTCTGGCGTAATACTCGTTCATAATGTTGCGGAAAGGGGTAAAATCATCGTCCCCTCTGGCACTGTCCACGCCGTCATTGATGGCGATAAGGCGAACGCCACGCTGACGCAGGATTTCCATAATCTGACCGACTTTCAGATAGTCACGACCCATGCGACTCATGTCCTTGATGCACAGATACTCCACATTCCCGGCTTCAACCTCTTTCATCATTGCCAAAAATCCGGGACGGTCAAAGCAAGTACCACTAATGCCATCGTCCGTGAAATGGACAATGTTCGTAAAGCCCTGCCGTGCGGCGAACTCCTCCAACATAGCCTTTTGATTGGAAATGGAATTGCTCTCACGCTGTTGGTCATCATCTTTGCCAAAGTCATCACGGCTCAATCGTTCGTACAGAGCTGTGATTTTCTCGTTTTTTCTCATAGCTTGCGCTCCTTTCTTCGGTTTTAGGTTGTGTGTTCTAAGAGACTTCCCAACCGATTGATTAAGAAGTCTTTTAGAGCATACAACACCCGCCGCCAATTTATATTTTTTATATTGCTTCACCGCGAAATGGTCGGGGCTGTGTTCTTCCAAATCGGCAAAGAGTAGATCAACGGGGCTTTGGTATTCCTCGTCGTCCTCGCGTGCTTCGCTTGCATTGATAAGTTCAAGCAGCGTTGTAAAGTTCATTTCCTCGGCGGGGGCTTCATACCAAATGTAGCCGATCAACGCGCAATATAATAACCTCTCGGCTTTTACCCAAAAATCTTCCGCGCTTTTTTCTCCCTCGCCTTTGGTATTGACGATAAGGGTATTGACAACCTTTAACACGTCCTTTTCGCTGCGGATATAGACAAAGGGGTTATAGTGCATACTTTTCCGAAAGTTTATCGTGTTCAGTACCTTAATGCGGTAGCCTGCCCGTTGCAGCAGCTTTCCGCACTCGATTAGGACGGTGCCTTTCGGGTCGGTCAAGACGTAGGAAGAATGAAGCTGCATTAAATTAGGCTTTACGAAAAACCTTGTCTTGCCGCTGCCGCTGCCGCCGATCACCACGACGTTTTTATTTCTCGCGTATTTCGGCTGCTTCGGGCGGCTGTTCATGGTAAGCCGTTCGGTCTGCGTCAAAATGA
>ERZ781275.1589-NODE-1589-length-13856-cov-3.951960_pt1 | contig 13856 bp, 9 predicted proteins | sample MGYA00375853_ERZ781275 | MGnify/ENA primary metagenome ERZ781275 (study PRJEB29790, sample SAMN03653691) | human gut metagenome | host: Homo sapiens | place: USA: Dallas, Texas | collected 2012-07-23 | study: EMG produced TPA metagenomics assembly of the Gut...
CCTACCGGGGCGTTATCCTAGAGAAAGCCGCCACGCAAATGGGAGCCATAGAACCGGATACACACCGTATATCGCTGGGGCTGGTCTATTCGATCCCGGTCTTCTGACAAACCGCGCATACGGTAGCGCAGGCTTGCAGATATGGTAGTACAGACTTGTAGATACGTTCGTGCAAACTTGCAGATACGCTTGTGTAAATTTGCAGATACGTTCGTGCAAACGTGTAGATACGTTAGTACGGATTTGTAGATACGGTAGCGCGGGCTGACACATAAGGAAGTACAGGCCGGCACATACGGTAGTACAGGTCCGTATTGCCTTATGTGCAGCTTCCCCCATCCACCCCATAAAAAAAGCGGTGCCTTCCGTTTCCGGAGACACCGCCCTCATTCTATAATAAAAGACCTGTTATATTAAGCCTCTACATCCCAATTCTCGGCAGCCATACGTTTGTAGCTACGCAGACGCCATTTAGCGTTCTCCTCGGCGGCGGCAAACAACTCAGCGGCCTCGGCCGGATATTGCTTGGCTACGGAAGCGAAACGAACCTCACCCTTCAAGAAGTCTTGGAACTTGCTCCAATCCGGCTCCTTGCTATCCAAGGTGAACGGATTCTTGCCCTCTGCCTCCAAAGCCGGGTTGTAACGCCACAAGTGCCAGTAACCGCATGCTACGGCTTCTTTCTCCTCAGCTTGCGACTTACCCATACCCTTCTTCAAACCGTGGTTGATACAAGGAGCGTAAGCGATGATCAATGAAGGACCGTCGTAAGCCTCGGCCTCGCGGATCGCCTTCAATGTCTGGGCTTGGTCGGCGCCCATAGCGATCTGAGCCACATATACGTAACCATAAGTAGTAGCCATCAAGCCAAGGTCTTTCTTACGTACCCTCTTACCGGAAGCGGCGAACTTAGCGATAGCGCCCACCGGAGTAGCCTTCGAGGACTGACCACCCGTGTTAGAGTAAACCTCCGTATCCAATACCAAGATATTTACGTTCTTGCCGGAAGCGATCACGTGATCCAAACCACCGTAACCGATATCGTAAGAAGCACCGTCACCACCGATAATCCATTGAGAACGTTTTACCAAGAAGTGAGACAATTCCTTGATCTGAGCGCAAACCGGACAACCCTCCTTGATGCCTTGCTCAACGAATGCCATGATTTGCGGAGCCAATTCCTTCGTCTTCTCGGCGTCGTTCTGGTTAGCGATCCAAGCGGCGGCTATTTCCTTGGCCTCAGCCGGAGCATGCTCGCCCACGGTGATCTGTTGCAACAAGCCTTCCAAACGTTTACGCATCTTCTCGTTCGCCAATTCCATACCCAAGCCGAACTCGCAGAAGTCCTCGAACAAAGAGTTTGCCCAAGCAGGACCTTGACCCTTCTCGTTCGTTGTATAAGGAGTGGAAGGAACAGAACCGGAGTAGATAGAAGAACATCCGGTAGCGTTAGCCACCATCTCGCGGTCGCCGAACAACTGGGTGATCAACTTCACGTACGGAGTCTCGCCACAACCGGAGCAAGCGCCTGAGAATTCAAACAACGGAGTAGCGAACTGTGAGTTCTTCACGTTAGACTTCACGTCTACCAAGTTTTGCTTAGAAGAAACGTTAGCTACGCAGTAGTTCCAGTTATCGGCCTCAGCCAACTGGCCTTCCAGCGGAACCATAGACAATGCCTTGTTGCCCTTGAATCCCGGACAGATATCGGCGCAGTTACCGCAACCCAGACAGTCGAGAACGTCTACCTGCATACGGAACTTCATACCTTTCATAGCGGCCGGAGCCTTCACGTCCAACATAGCGAAGCTGGCGCCCTTCTGCTCCTCATCGTTCAATACGAACGGACGGATAGAAGCGTGAGGACAAACGTAAGCGCATTGGTTACACTGGATACAGTTCGCCTCATTCCAAACCGGAACGAAAGCGGCCACGCCACGTTTCTCGTATTTAGCGGTTCCTTGCGCCCAAGTACCATCCTCGATGCCCTTGAATGCGGAAACCTTCAATAAGTCGCCATCCTGAGCGTTGATCGGACGAACTACCTCGTTGATGAAAGCGGGATCGTTGTTTACGACAGCCTCATCATCCGGAAGGTTAGCCCAAGCGGGATCAACCGTCAATTGGTTGTACTCGCCACCACGGTCTACAGCCGCGTAGTTCTTGTTAACCACGTCCTCGCCCTTCTTACCGTAAGACTTAACGATGAATTTCTTCATCTGCTCGATAGCCAAGTCTACAGGGATAACACCCGTGATACGGAAGAAAGCGGACTGGAGGATCGTATTGGTACGGTTACCTAAACCGATCTCCAAGGCGATCTGTGTAGCGTTGATATAATATACAGTGATATTCTTCTGAGCGAAGTAACGTTTTACCTTATTAGGCAAGTGCTTAGCCAACTCCTCGGCGCCCCAAACGGTATTCAACAAGAAGGTACCGTTCTCACGCAAACCACGAGTCACGTCGTACATGCGCAAATAAGCCTGAACGTGGCAAGCCACGAAGTTCGGGGTATTCACCAAATAAGTAGAACGGATCGGATGATCACCGAAACGTAAGTGAGAACAAGTGAAACCGCCGGATTTCTTAGAGTCGTAAGAGAAATAAGCCTGACAGTATTTATCCGTGTTATCACCGATAATCTTCACCGAGTTCTTGTTAGCGCCTACCGTACCGTCGGCACCCAAACCGTAGAACTTAGCCTCGAACATACCCTCACCGCCCAAGGCGATCTCTTCCTTCTGAGGCAGAGAAGTGAAAGTAACGTCATCCACGATACCGATCGTGAATTGGTTCTTCGGCATCGGCAACGCCAAGTTCTCGAATACGGACAGGATCTGAGCCGGAGTCGTATCCTTAGAACCCAGACCATAACGGCCACCTACGATCACCGGAGCATCCTCCTGACCATAGAAGCAGTCTTTTACGTCCAGATACAACGGCTCACCGTTAGCACCCGGCTCTTTCGTGCGATCCAATACGGCGATACGCTTAGCGGTCTTAGGCACGGCAGCCAAGAAATGCTTAGCGGAGAACGGACGATACAAGTGAACGGATACCAAACCTACCTTCTCGCCCTTAGCGATCAAGTGATCGATAGCCTCACGAGCGGCCTCCGTAACAGAACCCATGGCGATGATCACACGCTCAGCGTCCTCAGCTCCGTAATAATCGAACAAACCGTATTTACGGCCTGTGATCTTGGAAACCTCGTTCATATATTCCTCTACGATAGCGGGAACTGCCTCGTAGTACGTGTTGGAAGATTCTCTGTGTTGGAAGAAATGATCCGGGTTCTCGGCCATACCGCGAGCGACCGGTCTCTCCGGGTTCAAGGCACGGGCACGGAACTCGGCCAAGGCCTTCTGGTCGATAAGCGGAGCCAAGTCCTCATTCTCCAAAGCCTCGATCTTCTGGATCTCGTGAGAGGTACGGAAACCGTCGAAGAAGTTCACGAACGGCACACGAGACTTGATCGTAGCCAAGTGAGCTACACCGGCCAAGTCCATAACCTCCTGTACGGAACCCTCGGCCAACATGGCGAAACCTGTCTGACGGGCAGACATCACGTCTTGATGGTCACCGAAGATACACAACGCATGAGAAGCCAATGTACGAGCGGATACGTGGAAAACGCAAGGAAGCAATTCACCGGCGATCTTGTACATATTAGGGATCATAAGCAACAAACCTTGAGAAGCAGTGTAGGTTGTTGTCAAGGCACCCGCTTGCAATGAACCGTGAACAGCACCTGCGGCACCACCCTCTGATTGCATTTCCTGTACCATTACAGTCTCGCCGAAAATATTCTTACGTCCGGCTGCAGCCCATTCATCTACATATTCAGCCATTGTAGACGACGGAGTGATGGGGTAAATCGCAGCCACCTCGCTGAACATATACGAGATATGAGCAGCGGCCTGATTACCATCACAGGTTAAAAATTTCTTCTGTTTTGTCATAGACCTATAAAACTATTAGTATTAAAAAATATCCTTACTCAATATAGAAAACCGAACAACCAAAGCGGGATCATGTTCCCCTCCCCGATCTCGGTCTTATCAACAGCATAATACATATCCGGATTGTTCTTCACTTTCATGCTTTCCTCGATCCGGAAATTATACATCGTATTCACCAGAAAGTGGGCGTTCTTGTTTCCTTCATTCAGCTTATTGTCTTTCAGTAGTTGGTTATAAAAGAACGACTCACGCACCGCCCCGGCATTTACCTCCATCGGACGGATGGGGTACATCAGGTTCGAGTTATACATATATACCTTGGAGGGCTTCTTCGGAAAGGATTCGCCCACCGGATACAGCATATTCATCAAACGAGCATCTGTCAAATACTTGATATAGTTCATCACGGTGGCCCGGGATGTCTCGATATCCTTGCTCAACTGACTCACGTTTGGGGTACAAGGAGCGCTCGTAGCCAATAAGTAGAGTAGTTTGCGTAGCTTTGGTAGGTAGCTTTGTTCGATTTGTTTTATGTATAACACGTCCACCTCTAGCATCATGTTCATGGTCTTCAGCAGATTCTCGGAGAAGTTGCGCTTTTCCAAGAAGAACGGATAGAAACCATGATGGAGATAATCTTGGAAATAAGCCATCGGCCTTACGACCGAGCAAATACGTTTGGCGATTTCCTGATGATTCTCTACTACCTCATCGAACGTGTACGCGGAAAACTGGTTCCCCGACATCAAGTTCAAGAACTCACGGAACGAGAACCCCCTGAGGTTATACGATACCACCTTGCCGGACAAGTCCGGGTTCTCCTCTTTCAGACGCATCACCGACGAGCCGGAGAAAACGATCTTCAAGTCCTCGAAATTATCATAGCAATACCGCAACTCTCTCGACCAGTTGGAATACTTAAACACTTGGTCTATCAACAACACCTTTCCGCCTTTAGCCCGAAACTCGGCGGCGAAATCAACGAGTGTGCGTTCCGTAAAATAGAAATGATTTAAATTAATGTATAAGCATTCCTTATTATCGGCACCAAAATATTCACGGGCATAGTCTAACAAGAAAGTGGTCTTTCCGACTCCTCGCGAACCTTTAATACCGATCAACCGATCCTCCCAATTGATCTCATCCATCAATCCCCTTCGTACCGGAGAATACAGATGCTCTACCAGATATTTATGTGTTTTAAAGAATGCTTCCACCTACATAATTGGTAATTGAAAATTTGGAATTACCGATGCAAAGATAAACATCTTTTCTCATTTGCAATGCGGAGATTGCAATTTTATTGCAAAAAGTAAAGTTCAAACTAACAATTGCCTATCAACGTATTCTGTCTCGTAAAGACGGAGCGCACTCCAGTCCTTACGAAACAAAAGATATTATTCAATGATCGAGATCCATCCGTAAGTATCCGGCTCGTCGCCATACTGGATGGCACGTAGCTTATGATATAGTTTCTCGCAAACAGGACCCGGTTTGCCATCTTTGGCGATAACAAAAGATTTGTTCTCGTCCAAATCGTCGATTTGCGAGATCGGAGCGATAACCGCGGCGGTACCACACTCGGCAGCCTCGTCGAATGTAGCGATCTCCTCGAAAGGAACCGGACGACGCTCTACCGTCAAGCCCATATCCTCGGCCAATTGCTGCAAGCTCTTGTTCGTGATCGAAGGCAAGATCGAGTGGGATTGCGGAGTGATATAGCTATTGCCACGGATTCCGAAGAAGTTAGCCGGACCGCACTCATCCAGATATTTCTTCTCTTTCGGATCCAGATACAATACGGCGGCGTATCCCTTGGAATGAGCGATCTCGCCGGCTACCAAGCTAGCGGCATAATTACCACCGACCTTGATCGTACCTGTCCCGTTAGGAGCCGCACGGTCGTACTCACGAAGTACGCATACCTTCGAGGGCTGGAATCCACCCTTGAAATACGGACCTACCGGAGTGACAAATATCATAAACATATATTCGGGAGCCGGCTTCACACCCACCTGAGCGCCCAAGCCGATCATCAGCGGACGAATATATAAAGCGGCACCGCTCTCATAAGGAGGAACGAAACGCTCGTTCAATTTCACGACCTTACGTACAGCTTCCTCGAACATCTCTACAGGCAACTCAGCCATCTTGATACCCCGGCTGGAAGATTGCATACGTTTAGCGTTCTCATCCATACGGAATACACGGATCTTACCGTCTTTCCCGCGGAAGGCCTTCAAGCCCTCGAAAGACTCTTGTCCGTAATGCAAGCAAGTAGCGGCCATGTGAATATTGATAATCTCGGATGAAGAAACTTCCAACTCACCCCATTTGCCGTCACGATAGTAGCATCTTACATTGTAGTCTGTCTTGATATAACCAAATCCCAGCTCAGACCAATTTAAATTTTCCATATCTATACAATTTGCTGTAATTAGTTTAAAATTAACAAATTACACTGTTAATAATATCGCTCAAAAGCAAAAACGCCCATAGCCGTCGCTATGGGAGATTTTGTGTACCGCAAATATACGCTAATTTATATATAGTTCGGCCTATAAACTAAAAAAAGCAAGCAGAAGGCTACATTTCGGCCTATAACGAATTATACCAATCTATCACTTGGTCGAACTCATTCTCCAACTCTTGCGCTGGGAAATCAAGGGCGACCGGATAGATCAAACACATCCATAAGGAAGGCGAATCGGACAACTTACGGTAAAAAGAAACCGGTAAATCCGGTAAAGTCTCCGTCGGATCGGTCATCAAGACCTCAAATATCAGTTGATAGGGATGCGAGTAAATCACCCGGTAACGGTGATGGTATTCCGGACCAGTCAAGAATGAGTATCTTGGAATGGGGCGTATATCTTGCTTTCTATCCTCCGGTTCCGTTGTTTCCGGATCGATCTCATCTTCTTCCAATAAATATTCTACTTGGCTATCCTCTGCTCCCGGGAATTCTAAGTCTGGAGTCTCTTCCATGGCCTCGATCTCCCCAAAATCCGGAAGTTCCGAGAAATGTATTCGTTGAAGCCCTGTATCCTCCTCGGAAAAACAGATAATCTCCGGGCTGAAATTCCGGTTCTGCCGAGACCACACCTCATAATCCCCGATAAAATACACCCGCTTCTTCGCCCGGGTAACCGCCACGTTCAGGATATTGCTATTTACCCAACCTATCGCACCAGTTGAAGAAGGTTGGCATCCCAACAGGAAGATAACCTCCTCGGCTTCTTTTCCTTGGAATTTATGGACCGTTCCGCAGTTGGCAGTCTCCCACCCCTTAAATTTACCTTTAAGCCCACTATACTCCTCCGTATTCAAGACGGCTTTAACCGCAGCCTTAATGCCTTTCACAACCGTGGTGAAGGGGGAGATCACATATAATTTCCGGGTATCCTCTTTCTCCCGGTGTTTTCCCATCCACGCCAATATCAAGCGCAAGCATACCTCGCCTTGCTCCGCCACGTAATGATCATTATTCCCTTTAGCGCTAGTACCTTTCTTACCGGGCACATCGATCCATAAGGAATGATCTAGCAACAATTGACTTTTCTCCTCGTCTTTCACCGCATCTTTCATTCCCAGAATCATCGTATCGTCGTACGACACCCGGTTGGAGATGCTAAACATAGGATTGATACAACGACGGTGCACGACCAACGGACAGCCTACCCACGTCTCTCCAATCCAAGACCCATAACGGTTTATCAAATCGGCGAAACCTTGCACGGAATGGGATTTCGAGAGGTAAGAAGACAAGGATACGATACCACATTTCTTTTGATAGAGAGTCATCAACGTCTCATCGGTGGTGACTACCGGTTCCACTTGTTTCGGGTCTCCCACGATGATCGCTTTCTTTGCCCGCCACAAAGCGCCTACCGCACATTGGGGAGCGGCTTGCCCGGCCTCGTCCACGATCAACAATCCCAATTGCTCCCTACCCATGTACTCCAGCATCTTCTGTACGGAAGCGAATGTGGTAGATACCACAGGCACCAAGAAAAACAAGCTATTCAACACATGTGAGAATATCAATTCTTTCTCCTCCGGCATATATTTATTATCCCAAAAGGCCAACAGCGAATAAAGGTTGCAACGCCATTTGTAGGAATTGATCACAAAAGAGCCATGCAGGACCAAAGCTTGATAAAATAGTTCTTCCCGTGCTTTGTCGAATTCAGCGTTCTTCAAAGGATTCGAGGACTGCATCTTCTCGTCCGCCATCCTAAATACCTCTTCGTTACAAGAGACCGACCGCCGCAATCGCTCCACTATTCGATATTGCTTCAAGAACTCTTGTTGAGCGATATCGAAAGAAGGGAAACGGTTCTTAAACTCCCGCATAACCTTCTCATTGTCTCTTTTAGGACTCATCTTGGAAACAAACGGCCTTAATACCATTTCGCTGAAAGAACGGATATTATCCCCTTTTCCTAAACGGGCGGATATCAATCCCCAGGCCTGTTTCGTATGTTTTCCCGGATCGGTATTTCCATTGAGCATATTGGAAGCCAAATCTCCGAAAAATAAATCTTTACCCTCACTAAAGACTAGAGAGTGCCCGGCTTTTGACATGGCTTCAGCGGTAGGTAGTTTACTCGTCTCGGGTAACTCGAAGGTGATATTCTCTACAGCCGTATTATTACAGGATGTCACAAGAATTCCATAATCGGCCAATCCCCGTCCCGTCTGCAAACCAAATGTCTTCTGACTTTTACCTGCCTCCAAAGACTTCACTAAAAGCGGAGTCTCTGTAAAGGCATCATCCGGCTGATTCAAATCCGCTAATAACCGGGCACGCCGTACCACGTACTCGGCGATAATATCTTTCAGCAATGTTGTCTTACCCGTTCCCGGAGGGCCATTCACGGAGAAAATGCCACAGCCTCCCGCATTTTCTTCGGCCAACGCTATATTAATAGCCATCTGTTGCATCAACGCCGGGCTGAACTCAGAAGGCCAACGGCCCAGCGGATATCTTTCCGGACCTAACCATTTCCTATAATTCTCTATTGAGCATATACTTTGACGGTTCCCTCCACTCATCAAAGGAGCATTTATATAGTTCACCAGTAAACGATTGGGCCTTTTATCCAGCAGACTTTTACGAACCCTGCTTAAATCTTTCGCATAGAAGCTTATGCTTAAGTCCGTATCATCCGATTTTAGCGCACGGGCACAAACCCGCTCCAAATCATTCCTTCTAAATCCATCATTTACGGTAAATAGACTCCGGATCCGCAGTCGATCTAGCAACTCTACCGTCTTCTGCCGCAAAAGAGAGAAGAACTCTATCCCTTCCTCATCCTCAATTGTCATAAAGAAGTCGTTTCCATCCTCCAGTAGTTCCTCCAACCACACCTCATCAACCTCCCGGTCATGAATTAAGCAGCTGATCGCCCAGATATAAGGCGAAAGTTGGAACGAGCCTTCTATGTACTCTCCGGACGGGGATAAATCAATCGTATAGAGCACGCTTACAGATTTATTCTTCTCCAACAGCTTACGAAAACGCTCATTATCCTTATCCGCCGGAATCAAACGATATAGCTCGGACAAAAGATCATATTTAGGAACACCTCCCACATACAGACGGAAGCTATCCGCATCCCTGTATGGAGCATATATGAAATACTTCAACTCATCCTCCGATCTCACATATCTTACCCGTACCTCATCCTCCGGTAAACCAGATTTAGAAGCCTGAGGGAATGACAGCTCTTGAAAATATTCCAACACTTCCCAGTAAGCCAGAATACTAGTTGTTGTATCATGGGTACGATTCGAGACAAAGCCCAATAGCGTTTTTAAGTAAGTTAAGTCCATGCTTTAAAAAACCTTAGTTTACACGAAAGCGCTCAGTTAGCCGCTTTGTTAGATTAATGATCGTAAATGTAAGCTATTTCGAAGTATATTTGCTACATTCGCGTCAAAAATAATTAAAATATGAAAGTCATTGATCTGATAAGGAATAGTAAGAGTACCGCTTTTTCTTTCGAGATATTACCGCCGCTGAAAGGTAACAGTATCCAGAAGGTATATAATGTGATTGACAAGTTGAAGGAATTCGACCCTAAATACATAAATATCACCTCCCATCATAGCGAGTTCGTCTATAAAACCTTACCAGACGGTAGTTTCCAGAAAGTAAACATCCGTAAACGTCCGGGCTCCGTAGCGATCGCTTCGGCTATCCAGAATAAATACGGTATTCCTGCCGTACCCCATATTATATGTAAAGGCTTTACGAAAGACGAGACGGAATACGCTTTGATCGATTTGAACTTCCTTGGCGTAAACAACCTCTTAATATTAAGGGGAGATATAAAGACCTTAGAGGCCTCCCAGCAAAACCCGGAGTTATATCACGACCACGCGACTGACTTGCAACAGCAGGTAAATCATTTCAACGAAGGTATCGCACTAGACGGTTCCAAGATAGACGGTATAGAGACTCCCTTCTCGTACGGCATGGCTTGCTATCCGGAGAAGCACGAGGAAGCGCCCAATATGGAATCTGATATCCATTACTTAAAGGAGAAAGTGAAAAATGGCGCTGAATATCTGGTAACCCAGATGTTTTTCGATAATGAAAAATATTATGCGTTCGTGGATCGTTGCCGTGCGGAAGGTATCACGGTTCCCATCATCCCCGGTATCAAACCGATCGTTTTCAAGAACCAATTAACGGTTCTTCCGAAGATATTCCGTGCGGATATCCCAGAGCCTTTCGCGACAGAATTACGTAAATGTAAAGATGATGCGGAAGCGAAAGAGGTGGGTGTGGAATGGTGTATACAGCAGTGCAAGGATCTGATCGCTCATGGCGTACCGAGCTTACATTTCTACACAATGATGGCCTCGGATAGCGTTTACAAAATAGCAAAAGAAATTTATTGAGATACAATAGGGGTTTTTCCACGCTGAGTTGTCTAATAGAAGTACACGATTGAACAATCATGTACTAAGTATGGTTATTTTTAAAATTCTAAGGTAATGAAATACATATTCTTTATTGGACTTGACTTGTTATTGTATCCGTTTTTAGTTTTACTCTATATATGTCAATTGATATTTACAAAACCCCGCGCCTTTTGATATCTGAATACTTTTCCGTAACTTCGTTCCTTATTCTATAGAAAAGGAAATATCTCATGTATTTTAAAGATATCATCGGGCAAGAGGAAGTAAAGGAACGGTTGAGGCAATCGGCTCGGACAGGGATCGTACCCCATGCGCAGTTATTCACGGAGCAAGGGGGGGCCGGGGCGTTTCCGCTGGCTTTGGCTTACGCCCGTTATCTGAATTGTACGAACCGGACGGAGACGGACGCTTGCGGACGTTGCCCGTCATGCCTTAAATATGACGAATTGGCACATCCCGATTTGCATTTCGTATTCCCGATCGTAGCCAAGAAAGAGAAAAAGAAAGAGGTCTGCGATGATTATCTCAGTGAATGGCGTGGGTTCCTCAAAGAACATCCCTATTTCAATATGGATGAATGGCTGGATTATATCGAGGCCGGAAACTCACAAGCGATCATCTATTCCAAGGAAAGCGATGAGATTATCCATAAACTGAGCCTAAAGATTTATGAGGCGGAATATCGTATCCTGATGGTTTGGTTGCCGGAGAAACTACATCCTACTTGCGCCAACAAGCTTCTGAAAATTATAGAGGAGCCTCCTATGAAAACGGTTATCCTTATGGTATCCGAGACACCGGACCTTATCCTCGGGACCATCCAATCCCGTGCGCAACGCATCCACATCCGTCCCATTGAGACCGATGCGATCATGAATGCCATGGTATCCCGTTTCGGACTTTCATCCGATGACGCTAAACACGTCGCTCACCTCTCCTCCGGAAGTTTCATCAAGGCGATGGAGGCGATTAGCTTGGGCGAGGAAAATAAATTCTTTCTGGAGCAATTCAAGGCCATGATGCGAAACTCATGGGCACGAAACGTAAAAGGCATGAAAGCGATGGCGGACGTCATGGCAGGGATCGGACGGGAACGACAGAAAAACTTCCTCTCCTATTGTCAGCATTTGATCCGGGAGAACTTCATGTACCGGTTCCAATCGCCGGAACTTAATTATATGAATCTGGACGAGGCTAGCTTCTCCGTTAAGTTCTCCCCTTTCGTCAACGAGCGAAACGTGATCGATTTGATGGAAGAATTGGCGAAAGCGGAACGCCATATCACACAGAACGTGAATGCCAAGATGGTCTTTTTTGATTTATCCTTACGAATTACCGTACTAATCAAAAGATAAGTCTTCAGATTTTCTTGTTACGCCAATTTCCTTTCCATAGATAGAAGAAAGAAGAAAGGATCATGATATTATATACATACTCCGTAGTCCAGCAAACCGCCACGTCCGCACGCAACCATACGGCGACATACAATATATATAATACGTACACGAATATGCTAGCCATATCGATTTCCAGCGCACGGCGGGTATTGCCTGTCCCCGATACGCTAAAGAAATAAATAAAACCGGGAACGGCGAAAAGATAAGAGGACAGCATCACCCACAGCGAGGGGATCGAGCTAGCGATCAGATCCGGGTTATCCGTATAAATACGCAATACGGTAGACGGGAACATAGCGATCAAGATACCGATCGGTAGCACGAACGCATAGCATAGCCCGATCATCCTCCGGCAAAGCGGAAGCACCCGGTCCGACTCCCCGGCGCCGATCAAGTTACTTACCAGCGAGCTGTTCGTGGAGGCGAAAGCATTCACGAACATAAACAGGAACGAGGAGATGCTACGTACCACATTCGTAATCGCCAACGGCCGCTCGCCCAGATGCTCCATAGCGATGAAGAAGATAAACCATCCCCCAAAAGCGATCCCGTGCTGGATCATCACCCAGATAGAGACGCTCAATATTTGTCCCAGCATCCTGAAATCCACTCTCGTAAAACGAAACAGACCGTATTTCTTATAGTCTACCTTCTTCCACGTATAAATCACGAAGAACATTACGGAGACAGCTTCCGAGATCGAGGAAGCGATAGCGGCACCCGCTATCCCCAAGACGGGGAAACCGAACTTACCGAATATCAAGATATAGTTCAAGACCACGTTGGTAAGCACCATCACCACCGAATTGGCCGTCAAGATCTTCGTATTCGTCGTACTCATCATATTCTTCATCTTCCGTAAGCTTCATAAAATTCAACAGCTTATCCACTGCACCCATGCTCTTTATCCTCCACTATTTGTTGTAGTCTCTTTCCCCAAAAATACCTGTTCCTACCCGCACCATGGTAGAGCCTTCTTCCACCGCAACCTGATAATCATTCGTCATACCCATGGAAAGGATGTTCATAGCTATATTATCAAAGTTTTTCTCTTTGATGTCAACAAATAATTGCCGCATCCTTCTGAAATATACCCGGTTATTTTCTGGATTTTCCACGAATGGTGCGATCTGCATGAGTCCCTGCACCAAAACCCCCGGAAGCCTAGAAATTTCTTCCAGCGCACCGAAGAGCTCTTCTTCCATAAAGCCGGATTTTGTCTCTTCCCTTGCCAGGTTCACCTGGATCAGCACCGGCACCTGAATCTTATGCTTTAAGGCTTCTTTGCTGATCTGCCGTGCCAGCTTTACAGAATCCACAGAGTGGACCAGCGCCACCTTATCCACTATATATTTTACTTTATTTGTCTGAAAATGGCCGATCATATGCCAGCGCACCGGAGACTTGATCTCCTCATATTTCTTCATGATTTCCTGGACCTTGTTTTCCCCGAAATCCATGACCCCGCAGTCCATCAGCTCCTCGATCATAGACAGAGGTTTTGTCTTGCTGACCGCGATCACAGTCACCTCTTTTGGATCTCTCCCCGCCTTTTCAC
>ERZ781275.1594-NODE-1594-length-13819-cov-6.312845_pt1 | contig 13819 bp, 9 predicted proteins | sample MGYA00375853_ERZ781275 | MGnify/ENA primary metagenome ERZ781275 (study PRJEB29790, sample SAMN03653691) | human gut metagenome | host: Homo sapiens | place: USA: Dallas, Texas | collected 2012-07-23 | study: EMG produced TPA metagenomics assembly of the Gut...
CTCCGACCCGGAAGGCCGCTGGTTCGAGTCCAGTCAGGCGCACCAAAACAGCCCTTGGAATTCCGAGGGCTGTTTTTCTTTTCCTCTATAACCCCATCGCCTCGGCCAGCTTCTGCCGTGCGAGCTTTTTGTTCTTGTCGAACGTGTGGCTGTAGATATCCAGCGTCGTGCTTGGCTGTGCGTGCCCCAACAGGCCTGCCACAGTGCGTACATCTACACCCTGAGCAATGAGCATGCTGGCGTTTGTATGCCGCAGGCTGTGCACGTTCAAATTGTCCGGCAAATCGCCCTCTTGCAGAATCTTTTTGAACCGGAATGTGAATGTACCCGGCACCCTCGAATCCCCACCGGGCTGCCGAAACAGATAGTCCTTTCCTCCAGCCCCCTTCACCACGCTGCTCTTTCTCCCACGCACTTTCCTTACAGAATCCGAACGGCATACATCTTTGAGCTCTGTATTTGGCTTCGGCCTGCCGCATGCGGAAAAATACCGTTCACTCGGTATTTCGGAAGAGATTTTTCCCGATACTATGGGCTGCTTTTCCGCTTTTTGCTGGAGGCTAAAGCCCGTTCCGGCCAGTTCATATTTGACTGTGCCTTTTGGGGCTGGCGGCATCTTGCCTGCCGGTTGTTCCGGGTCGGTACATTGGAGTTTGAATACCGTCCCGGTCGATTCAAGCGAACCGCTTCCGCCCGGCATTGCAGCACACTGCCCTGCTCTGTCCGTATACATTCTCTCGGTTGCCCACCTTTCAGATCATGCGCTGCGCGATTCCTACGAACAGGCAGAGCGCTTCTTTGCTCTGCACGCTTCGTCTTTGTATGAGAACGGTAAGCCCTTGGCTGTGTTGTGCAGCACCGGGCTTCTCTGGCCCGCGCTGGACGCATTCCTGCCGGAGGACTCCGAAATTCTCTGATTTGGAAACGACTATGAGATATACGAGGCCGGCCCCGAAAATCAATCCTTCTATTTGTGACCATTCAATGGAAAAGCTCCCGCTGCGCTGCCAAAACAAACCCGCCTGCAGCGCACTGTTGTCGCCCATTTGGAACATGGCGGCTCATAGGCTCCGGGTACGGAAGCAAAAAACAACCGTAAAGGCTTTCCAAAAGCTGTTTTGCTGCATCTTTATCACCTCGCCCGGCTTCCGCCGGGTGAAATTTTTGCTGCGGGCATCTGAAAAACAGCGGCGCTCTCCATTTTGTAAAAAGCATTGTGGATTTTTCTTGTGATTCCAAAGCCATTTTTCAGATGTACTTTTGTTTTCTCTGCCGGATAATGATATAATTAGTTTATCAAGAACGCCCGGGAAACCAACCCCGGACAACTGTATATGGGGGAGAAGCGCATGCGCAGCAAATGGATCATCCGCATCTGGCTCGGCCGCCTGACACGTTATCTGGTCGTACCTCTCGTGTTCTGCGTCATTCTTTTTCCCTTATACGGCCTGATGCACCAGCAGACTGAAAAAGCGCAGCTCACCGACGCCGCCGAACAGCTCGCCACTGCCGTGAGCACCTTTGAAGGATATCTCAGCGACCTGCGGTTTACCACGAACAAGCTGTTCAACGACGATTCCTACAAACTGCTGGCCGTGAGCGATGACGATTCGCTGATGGGCGACTACATGACGTCTTTCAACGCTTCCACACTGCTTCAGGATCTTACTTACAGCATGTCTTACACCGCTTACAGCTACGTCACCTTTGCGCGCAACCATTTTGTGATCGACCCTTATCGCGTTTTTTCCGGATATGAGAGCTTTTATCCGGGCGCGCTGGAGTACCGCGATGTCCCCCAGGACACCTGGGCCGCATGGCAGGACGCGCGTGAGACGCTTTACCTGCCCGCACAGAGCGTTGTGCTGAACCGCACGAATTATCCGGATTCCTATCTGACGATCACGCAGCCGTTCATCAACTCCGGCGGACAATTCCGCGGTGCCTGCAATATACTGATTCGGGAACGCACTCTGTCCAACCTGTTTCTGCCCACGGAAAAATGGCGCAATGACGGCTTGTTTTATCTCGTGCGGGACGACGGCACGTTGCTGAGCCAGTACCGCTGCAACGGGGCCACCCTCTCCTTCTCCGGAAATGAAACGGGAATCGAATGGTATGATGGGCAGAAGTATCTGTTTGTTTCCCGTAGCATCCCCAGCCTTGGCGCCAGCGCCGTGATTGGCCTGCCCTATTCCGTTTACGCCGAAAACCTGCGCGCCGTCAACCGCGCCATATGGTTTTACATTGGTGCGGGGCTGCTGGGCTGCTTTTTGCTCAGTTCCGCAATGACGCTGTGGGAGCTGCGCCAGCTCAAGCCCATACTGGACACGCTGGATGATGCCGAAACGGCGAACACCCGTCTGTTCAACGATCTGCTCGTCCAGAAGCTGCGCAACCACAGCCAGCTTTCGGCTGAACTGGAACGCGCCCGCGGCGAGCTGGACCATAGCCGCGTAGAAGCATTTTTAAAGACCGGCGCAGCGGGCACGGCCGAAGAACAGAAAAAAATGTGCGAACAGATGCATCTGACGGACTACAACTATCTTCTTTTGATCCCCGCGCAGGAGCGGCAGACAGAGACGCACGTGGGCGAGGAGCTGCGCTTGATGATGATTGCGGAGCAGGTGCGCCAGAGCTACGGGCGCACGCAGTTCGTTTACAACACCACCGAGGGCAGCGTACTCGTTGTTCTGACGCTGGACAAAGGTACCGAAGCCGAGCAAGTACAGATGTGCCGGCAGACCGAGGCTCTGCACGGCCTTTTGGAAATGACGGAACCGCTGATTCTCAGCGGACGTTTTACGCGGCTGGAACAGCTTTCCTCTGTATATTGGCAGGCGCGCAACATGGCCGCTTATTCCGACCGCACACAAAAGGTATGCTATCTGAGCGGCGAAAGCCTTGTCCGTGTAACGACAACCGATATCACCAGTCTGGAACGGCTGAATGAATACCTTTTATCCGGCCGCGCACAGGAAGCGCAGTCTCTCATCGGCGAACTGTTCCATGTGGACGATCTTTCGCCGCAGAACTTTCAGCAGGCATTCTTCAGCGTGCGCGGTGTGCTGATCGCCGCGGCGCAAAAGGTGGAGTGCGAAGACATCGCCTATCTTTGCTCTTATGATAACCGGCAGTCCGCCAGGCGGCAGGTGCAGAACCTGCGCGACTGCTGCTTTGAGATATGCAGCCATGTCGATTCCCTCAAGCGCAGCCACAACGAAGCTCTTCAGCGGCGCGTTCTCGCCTGGCTGAACGAACAGTACACCCGGCCGGACCTCAACATCGCCATGGCTGCCGAACAGTTCCATATCTCAAAAAAATACGTCACACAGTTTTTGAAGGACCAGACAGGCAAGAGCTTTACCGAGTATGTGGAGGAATTGCGGCTCTCCCGTGCAATGGAGCTTCTGCGCGGCTCTGAGCTGGGTATAACCGAAATTTCCGTACAATGCGGTTTTTCCACGCAAAACACGTTTTATAAGGCTTTCCGCCGCAGGTTCGGCATTTCGCCCTCGGCGGTGCGCCGCGGGGACAACGCAGGCTGACCGGTTCCTCTCTTTCTGCCAAAAACGGCAGGGCGTGCATGCCCTGCCGTTTTTTGTGCGCCTCTTTGGTCGGCGCTTTATGTCTGCCACTGATAAAACGCATAGGTGCGCGGGGCTGCAAAACGCAGGCACAGGTCGCCTGCGGGCGTGTATCCCTGCCCAACCGGGCCGTTTGCACACAGCAGGCGCAGCCGGGCCTTCTGCGGCATCCGCGTAAAGGTGAAGGCGCTTTCCGGCACATTTTCACGGAACAGCAGGAGATATCCCTTCTGCCCACAGGGACTTGTAAATGCAAAGCCTGTGAACGAGCGGCCATCCGGTTCCTGCCCGACCGGGCGCACATCGCACGCCCACATCGCCTCCCGGTGCAGACGGTACACACCGATGATCTGCTGCAGGCGCGCCGCGTCCTGCCGCCCCAGCCCGGAGAGCTCCATCCAGAGCAGCGGCTGCGCGGCCATAACGGACGCAAACAGATAGTCTGCCGTATACCGTCCGGGCGCAAGGGGGTCGGCCCGATACCGCTCTGTGTTGCGCGCCGGGTTCAGCAGCTCGAACAGCATCCGCTGGGCCGGGACATACCGGGCAAGCATCCACAGATTGCGCAGCGTACGATGGGGATAATAATTGCCGAAATCTGTGTAGCGATTTTCCACAAACAGCGTGCCGTATTCCCGCGCAGCCAGATATCCCATACGCTGCTCGGCGGTGATGTCCTGCTGAAGCATCACGCGCCTCCCACTTTGTGCTGTAACCATTTCCAGCAGGGAAAGGTATTTCGCGCGCGCCGCCGGCGTGCGCAGCTTGACGCCGTCCAGCTTGAATACCGCCACTCCATAGGTCCTCCACAGCTGCAGCAACGTTTCCGCGTCCCGCCGCCAGTTTGCAAATTCTCCGGAGGAATCCGGAGAGAACCACAAGCCCAGCGCTACGCCACGCGCGGCGGCATGCTCCGCCACTGGGTACAGCCCGCGGGGAAACCGTTCCGGATGCGGCGTCCAGAAGTCCGCATCCGCCGCGTAATAGCCCTCCCACACGCCCCCCAACGGACGCGCGGAATTCACCGTCGTGCCCTTCTGCCAGCCGTCGTCGATCTGCACCGTGTCCAGGCCAAGCGCTGCGGCGCGGTCGATCTCCTGCAGCACGAACGTCTCGCACACCCGCGCGTCCCTGTTCCGGTCTCCCCAGGTGTTGGAAAGCAGCAGCACATGCCGCTGCCACGGTGCCTGCCAGCCCAGCCGGTAAAACGCACGGTACTGCTCCCACAACCGTTCTGCAGGCGCGGTGCCCAATACACACGTACATCCCACCGTTCCGGCGGGCGGCGCGCCTGCACAACCGTTTTGCAGTACACACAAGCAGTTCTCCGCCAGAAGAAACTGCGGGCCGGGCGCCGGCGTTATGGGCGCATGGCGGGCCGCAAGCAGTGTTTCTCCCGTCCGTGTGTCTTCCACGGTAAAGAAACTTCCGGACGCCTCTACACGCTCTGCGGGATAGACCGGCGCGCCCTGCTCCCACACAAGAGTGTCATGCACATCCGTTTGGTCCGCAAGGCGTATGCACCGCCACCGCAGATGACCGCGTGGCAGCGGCACGGCAGCCATAACATCCCCGGGCACGCTGTGCGCCGCCGCACGCGCGCTGTCCCGCTCTACACCTGTCGCGCCGGGAACTGTCTGCCGAACAGCGGCAAACACCCCTTCCGGAGGAGCCTCCCATTCGGCCCATATCGTGAGGAACGGCGTTTGCGGATACAGCAAAAAACACCGGCTCACACTGCGCGCGCCCTGCCTCCAGGTGCAGCGCACGGACCAGTGCTCAGCACACAGGCCTGCCGCCTGCGGCCGGGCCTCCCATTCCGGTTCCCCGTCCGGCGGGGCCATGCAGGCCGGAGCCAGTGCCGCACCGTCCGCACTCTGCCAACAAAAGCCCGTAAGGCGGTTTTCCACGCAGGCCAGCGCCAAACCCTCCGGCTCAAGCCTCCAGCATGTGCGCAGCGCGGCATTTTCCAGCACGACATGCGTGCCCTCCGCCGTAAGGCGGCAGTCCTTCCATTCCAGGCGTATCATTCGGCGCAGCTCCCCTCCGGCAGCAGGTTGAGTCTCACCGGGCCCGGCTGCTCCACGTCCAGCGTGATCTCCCACAGGCCTGCGTGGCGCTGTTCCGCCGCCACGCCCAAACGGCAGGAAATGCGCATTTTACCCGGTGCAAGCGCCGCCAGAACTGCAGTACGCCCGGGCCGCGTACAATAAAGCTCCGCCTCCAGCCCCGCGTTTCCGGGCAGCCAACGCGCGCACTGTACAAAGACGTCGAAGCCGGTTGTAAGCGTTCCGGGCACGTAATAAGCCGCGAACCATTGCGCCACGGGCGCGGAGAGGCCGCCGAACTGGTGCCAGCCCGCGCCCCGGCGGCTCTCGATCATAAAATGCTCAAAACAGTGGTAGGACGCCGCGCATTCATCCTGCCACAGCCGCAGGGCCGTATCCGCGATACGGAACGCGAAGCCGGTTTTGCCCGCATCCAGCGCCGCTTTGAAGAACATCCACTGGTATGGCATCCACACCGCGCCGTTCCAATATCCGTCCCTGCGGTAATAGGGGGCGGACCGGTCCACTGTGGAAAGGCCGCAGGCGCTCCACAGATGTTCTTCGCTCGCCAGCTTTTCCCACAGGCCTTCCGCCTGCTCCGCAGTGCACGCGCCCGCGAACAGCGGCGACGCGCCGCCCAGGCCCATGTTGTGGTTCACACCCGCGGCGTCCCGCAAAAAGCCGGCAGCCCTTCCCTGTTCATCGTGCAGCACATACCCGAAGTATCCGGCGCCCTCGTCCCACGCGTGCTCCTGAAGCGCCCGGGTGAAACGCTCCGCATCCTTTTCCAGCCGGTCTGCGTCCTCCCCGTGGGCGAGCAGGTGCGCAGTATAGGCCAGGATGCGGGCGCACCGTACCGCGTGCGCTGTTGTGACCACAGGCGTGCAGCGCTTTTCCAGCCGCTGCTCATGGACGGCCTTTTGGGGCGGATAATCGTCCCAGCCGCCGGAATTGTAGAAGTAGTCCCACGGGCGCAGCAGGCCGCTTTGCAGGTCCGCCGTGGTGGAGCCTCCCGCCTGCCCGGTAAAAAATGCATAGTATTGCATCAGGCGCGGGTAACAATATTCGGCCAGGGCCCGGCTCTGCGTTCTGTTCAGCAGCTCGGCAAACAGGTAAAACTGCGCAGGCACCAGTGAGCCGTGGTGGATGAACGCGGCCTCGTCGTCGCCCGGCGGCGTGAGGTAGGCGTTCAGACAGTCGAACCCGCGCCGGGCGGAAAACTGTGCAAGCCCCATGCCGATGAAGCCCGAATCCCAGGTGTACAGGCTGTCCCACCAGCGTCCGGGGGTATTGTGGCGGATGTACTGTCCCCGGGTGTAAACGGGATATACCACATTGGTGCACAGCACCGCCCGCATCAGCTGCCCGCCGAGGGCAAAGGGCTCGCCCGCGGGCAGCATGGGCGCCGGCTCCAGCGCCGGTGACGCGGCCTGCCACACAGCCTCAAAGCTCTCGCGCCGCGCCCGCAGCTCCCGGCACAGCGCAGCCGCTTCCTCCGGCGTGCCCGCGCTGCAGACAGCGCCGTAGACCCGTTTCGACTGTCCCGCCGCCAGCGGGATGGGGCGCAGAAACACGTTGGTGAAATGTCCTTTTCCATCTCCGTGCAGCGTGGAGGAAACATGGTCGTGTACCGTTTCGCGCAGAAAAACATCCAGCTCGCTGTTTTCGATCTGCCGAACCTGCACGCTTTCATAGTCCCACAATACGCCATAGCACTCGCGGATGTGGGGATATTTCAGGGTGAGGAAGCCCTCTTTTTCGTACAATTCCATTTCCGGACATGCGCCGCTCCCCCGCGGCGTGACGCAGAACGCTCCGCTGTCCGCCGCTTCGCACAGCGCAAAACAATCCAGCTTGGCGCCGCCTGTGCCTGCGGCCGTCAGCGTCAGCGTGTGCGCGCCTGCCGCCAGCGGCCGGGACAGACAAATGCGCGCTACCTCCGGCTGCGGCACGGGCGGCAGCTCCAGCACATCACCCGAGGAAAGCCTATATCCCGAGGCTGCGCTGTCTGCGTTGATATAGCGCACACACAGACAGGGCCTCTGCAGCGGCTGCTCCAGCGTGAACGTATAGGTTACAGCGTCTCCCGCGCCGCTTGGCAGCGGCTGGCCGAACGGCCCGTACCCGGCTGCACAGCCGAATCCAAGCCCCACGCCGTATCCGCCCGCAAAGCCCTCCACCGGCTCCTCGGCGCGGCGCATGCCGTCCCATCCCAGCCCGTCCGTGGGACGCGGCACGGCAAAGCGCAGGTCGTCATAGTCTTTGGCCAGCACAAAAGCCGCGTGCTCCGGCAGGCGCACTTCCGCGCCCGTCAGCGCAAACCTGCGGTAAGAGGGCACGGGGTCATGCGCGCTGGCCATATAATGCAGCACAAGATTCTGCGGCGTGTCTGTCCCGTTGCAGCATTCCACACGGATCAGACGGGCGTTTTCGCCCAGCGGCGCGAACGAAACGTCCGCGTATACGCGATCTTTCCATTCCAGCTCGTGCCGCAGCGTATAGCAGGAAAGGTCCGGCGCGGCCTTCCACACGTGATATCCGCTTTCAAACCGTACGTTGGGCACATCCACACGGCGGCGGTACAGCCCGGGAAATACGGCAAGGTCAAACCGGACGCCGTCGTTTGCGGCCGGGATATGGGAAATACCGCTGTACTGCTTTGTATACGGCCCCCACGCGGGCAGAGAAAGATCGTGGGTCTGATATTCTGTTTTCATTCTGTTCCCTCCCAAATGGCAAAAAAGCGGCGCGCCCATCTGCCGGAGCTCCGGCGGGCGCGCCGCTCAGGCGCCTGCGCGCCCGGCTTTTCGAAAAAACGCCTGCGCGCTTATCCCTTGACAGCGCCGATCATGACGCCCTTTACAAAGTATTTCTGCAGGAACGGATACAGGCACATGATGGGCAGCGTAGCCACCACCATAGTGGCATATTTCAGGCCGTCGCCGATGATCTCCACATCACCCGAGGAACCCGCCATATTGCTGATGTCGCTCTGGATGAGTACTTCACGCAGCACCATCTGCAGGGGATACAGGCCGCGGTCGCTGATGTACAACAGCGCCGGAAACCAGGAGTTCCACTGCGCCACACCGTAGAACAGCACCATGACCGCAAGAATGGGGCCGGAAAGCGGCAGCACGATACGGAAAAAGATGACAAGGTCGTTGCAGCCGTCCAGCGAGGCGGATTCCACCAGCTCGAAAGGAATGGTGGATTCAAAAAACGTGCGCATGATGATGAGATTGTACGTGCTGACAGCCGTTGGCAGAATCAGCGCCCACATCGTATTGAGCAGGTGCAGCCGCTGTACGATGAGAAACGTGGGGATCATGCCGCCGGTGAAAAACATCGTGAACACGAACACACCCATGAACAGATTGCGGCCGTAAAAATCCTTGCGGGAAAGCGGATACGCCGCAAAGGCGGTGAGCACCACGCTGATACAGGTGCCCAGCACGGTATATACAATGGTATTTCCATAGCCCTGCCAGATGCTGGCGTCCTTGAATACCTTTTCGTACATGGAAAACGTAAAGCCCTTGGGCCAGAACGATACCTCGCCGCGCAGCAGGGCCATGGGGTCGCTGAAAGAACCGCTGACGATATGCAGCAGGGGGAAAACGATAATAGCGCAGAACAGGATCAGGATCGCATAGATCACTCCGGTAAAAATGCGCTCCCCCGTACTCTCTTTGATTTTTGTCCTTTGTTTTGTCCGTTCCATTACCAGAGGCTCACCTCGCTTACCCGTTTGCTGATCTTATTGAACACGATGATGACGATGAAGTTGATGACGGAGTTGAACAGGCCCACCGCCGCCGAGAAGCTGTATTCGCCGCCCTCGAACGCGCGCCGGTATACATAGGTGGAAATGACGTCCGCCGTCTCATACGTGGCGGGGTTGTACATCAGCATGATCTTCTCGTAGCCCACGGTGAAGATGCTGCCCATACGCAGGATGAGCATCGTCATGATCGTTGGCAGGATGCAGGGCAGGGTGATGTGCAGCAGCTTTTTCCATTTGGACGCGCCGTCCACCGTCGCCGCCTCATACAGCGAGGGGTCGATGCTGGTGAGCGCGGCCAGATAGACGATAGAGCCGTAGCCCGCTGTCTGCCAGATATCCGAAAGCACATACACCGTCTTAAAGTATTTCGGCTCGGCCATGAAATGGACGGGATCCCCGCCGAACATTTGGATGATCTGGTTGAACAGGCCGTTGCTGGGCGACAGCATTGCATTGATGAGGCTCACCACAACGACGGCGGAAATGAAATGCGGCATATAGACGATGGTCTGTACGCCTTTTTTGAAATACTTGCTGCGCACCTCGTTCATCAGCAGTGCAAGGATGACCGGAATGGGGAAGCCCACCACGATGGAATACACGCTGATGCCCAGCGTGTTCTTCATCAAGCGTACAAAATATTCCGATTTGAAGAACTGGATAAAGTATTTGAAGCCTACCCATTTCCCTCCGGTGATGCCGAGGGCGGGCATGAAATCACGAAACGCGATCTGAGCGCCGTACAGCGGCGCATACATGAAAACGATATACCAGACAAACGTGGGCAGCAGCAGCAGATACAAATACCTGCTGCGCCAGATCTTCTTGCCCGCATGGCTCAGTCTGCCGTTTTTATCGGTGCGGGAGGGTCTCGCCTGTCTGGAGGCCACGGCGGTTTTCATAAATGTGTCCTCCTTCCAAAATAGGGCCGGGGCTCGCAGGCCCGCCGCCCGTCATACGGTGTTCGCCGGAGAACGCCGCGCACCCGGACATCAGGCGCGCGGCGGGCTTCCCGGTTCTGTTTCAGCTGTTCCAGGCGTCCAGGGCTTCCTGGTAGATGCCAATGACGTTCTCAATGCCCATTTCCTTCACTTTTGCCACATAGGTATCCCAATTTTCGATGGGTTCGCGGCCGGTGATGAATTTCATGACCATCTCGTCCACATAGGTCTCGATATCCGCCATGGCGGCACGGCGCTCGGCGTCTTTCTCAGATGAGAACGAAAGCGTTCCGGGAATCACATATTTGTTGGATTCCTCCAGGAACGGGATGATGCAGTTCTCCTTGGCCTCCAGCACGGCAGCATCGTCCAGCTGGCTGGTCTCGCTGAAGCACAGCACAGAGGGCATGGTTCCCTGCGCGATGGTGAACGTCCCCACCGCCTGTTTCGGGGAAAGACCGTCCGGGTTGTTCAGGATATAATCGGTAAAGATGGGTTCGCCGTCCTGCATGGTGTAATGCGTGCCCTCAATGCCCATGTTCAGCAGCATCTGGCCCTCGGCGCTGTACATATAGTCCAGCCATTCCACAACGCGGTCTACATTTTTGCAGGTGGAGGTGATGGTGGCGCCCACAACGGCGCGGGGGACAAGGTCGATGTTGGTGTGGATCTGTACGCCGGCCTCGCCTTTCGGCGGCTCGGTGGCGGCGACGTGGAAGCCGGGCACGGATTCCGCCATCGTGGCGTTCTGGGCGGCCAGCATGCCGCCGAGCGGGCCCGCGAAGGAGCCGACGATGTTCTGCGCCAGCTTCGCGCTGAAGGCCGAGTAATCTGTGGTGATGATCTCCTGGTCAATGTAGCCCTTGTTCCACATGTCGTTCATCCAAACCAGGGCTTCCTTGTATTTGTCCTCGATGGGGCCGTAGTGCACCTTGCCGCCGTCGGTGGGGTCGGTGTAGAAATCGTCCAGTACGCCCCAGGCCGTGCAGAAATTGCGCAGACGCTCAATTTCATAGGCGCTGAAGGGGATCTCATCATTTTTTCCGTTGCCGTTCAGGTCGGTGGTCTTGACGAGCGACCAGTAGTTTTCCCAGTCCTCGATGGTTACGGGGCGTTCCAGTCCAAGCTGGTCCAGCCAGTCGGTGCGGACGATATACGGGATGTTGCCCGAGGGCGTCTCATCCAGCATGGGAAGATAGTAAATGTTGCCGTCAGAGTAGGTGAGGGCTTTCTCCACGCCGTCGCGCTTGTCCATTTCCGCTTTCAGGTTCGGCATGCTGTTTTCAATGTAATCATTCAACGGCAGGATCACGCCCGTTTCGCCGTATTTCAGCACATCCGTCACCGGGATCTCCATGATGACGTCGGGCAGTTCCGTTTCCATCATCACAAGGTTCAGGCGTTCGGTGTAATTTTCCTGCGGGGGATTGTCAAATTCAAAGTCGATGTTGAACATCTCACCCATCACCTTGAATACGTCCATCTGGTCCATGGCCACCTCATGGGAGGCCTTGCTGCGGAATACGCGGACTGTGATGCGTTCGCGCTCCGCGGAAGACGAGCCGGCGGAGGCGCCGCCGGCGGACGAAGCCGCAGGTGTTCCGGACGAAGAGCCGGCGCAGCCTGCAAGCATCCCGGCAGCCAGCGCCAGGGTGAGGGCTGCACTGATAATGCGTTTCATCTTTTTCATGTTGCTTTCCTCCATATGTAATGAAAACACGGTATAGGGTACTCTTTTCAGGCCGGACGGCTTACCCGTACGCTGTACGCCTCCTGCCTGCAGCCGCATGCCCGCCGGAGGGCGGAGCAGCCAACTGCTTACGAGGATACCACGGCAGAAACTCCAAAATCAATAGCTTTTTGTGTGTTTTGCCCAATTTTTATCCCAAAAATCAAGCATGATTCACATACATTTTATACAAAGATTTGATTTTTCTTCCTTCCGTCAGGGTCCGGAAAACAATTTCAGGCTTTTCTCCCTTGACTGCCCGGCGGCGGCGGCGCTATGCTGGATTTGTATACGGGCGGCGTTCGGTTCCGCTCTGCCCTCTTTATTTTTCATCACATCAATCAGGAAAGGATCTGTCCGTAATGGCAAAACAAATCACAGCGATCATCGTTGGCGCGGGGCATCGTGCACAACCAGGTTATTGTCGTCCGGCGCCGCAGAGGACGCCATTGCGCCTTTTTTCAGTTTCCAGCCGGAACAAAACGCAAGAGACTTATTTCCGTTTCTACCAAACCGCTCCAAAACAGATACCATCGCTACATCCTGCTCCGGATCCGGCAAAACAATTCCATCTTCTACTTTCAGTACGACGTCTCTTCTTTTTCTTACAAATGGACCTTTGACATCCATAGCCAGTACCTTTGCTTCCCCGTGTCCGATTTCCACCTTGTATTCAAAGTCTGCCGGGATCGTCTTTTTACATTTGAGTTCCCCTTTTAGTATGGAACTTCTCTCCGGCGCGTCTAACTGATAGGTAAGCTTGTGGTCTTTTGCAACCATGTTTCCGTTCGTCATAACTTCCTCCACCTGGAATTCGTGGAGATCATTGACAAAAAGAATATCGGCAATTCTGCCCGGACATATGGAACCTACCAGATGATCAATGCGGTATGCTTCCGCACTGTTGATGGTTGCCATCTGGATGGCCGTCATAGGCTCTACCCCTGCTTTCATCGCAAGACGCACAACATTGTCCAAATGTCCTTTTTCCAAAACATCGCTTGCGGTCACATCGTCTGTACAAAAGCTGACACGGCGTGCAAAAGCCGGATTCACTTCAGTCACAGCCTTCATATTTTCTTCCAGGAAATGTGTGACAGAAGATTCCCGGATCAGCATATGCATTCCCTTTCTCATCTTCTCTACCACTTCCTCGTGGGTGTAGCTTTCATGGTCAAGACGTACGCCCCCGCACAGATAGCCGTTCAGATCGTTCCCTCTTGCCATTGGAGCGCATCCGAATACCGGAAGGCGGTTTTTAAATGCCTCTGCGATTGCCCCCAGGGTATTCTCATCCTCTTCCTGGAGGAACTCTCTTACCGTCTCCCAAACGCCGAAACATTCCGGCCATTTCTGGACTTCCTGATGAACTTCTTTTGTAAAATTAAACGCGACCGTTGATTCCGGAATCGTATACGGAGTCTTATATGGCGCTCCCCAGAATACTTTCAGCGGGCTCTGCTTTACTTCCGCCAGAATCTCTTTTAATCCTTCCAGACCAGATACCGAGATGTACTCATCCAGACCGGAAATCATACTCGTCGTTCCTCTTGGCACAACCGCCTTTGCATAACTTGTGATACTGAGCTTACTACATTCACTGTGAATATGTCCGTCGATCATTCCCGGCACCAGATATCTGCCCTTCGCATCAATGATTTCTGTGTCCGGCCCAATGTACTCTTCCACATCGCCGACCGCCACGATCATATCTCGTATGCCGTCTT
>ERZ781275.1600-NODE-1600-length-13769-cov-7.224369_pt1 | contig 13769 bp, 10 predicted proteins | sample MGYA00375853_ERZ781275 | MGnify/ENA primary metagenome ERZ781275 (study PRJEB29790, sample SAMN03653691) | human gut metagenome | host: Homo sapiens | place: USA: Dallas, Texas | collected 2012-07-23 | study: EMG produced TPA metagenomics assembly of the Gut...
CCGCAGCATCTTTTCGATCCCCATGGGCGGACGACCGCGCTTTCCCTTGGGGTAGCAGGGGTCAATCACGCCAACCCATTCATCCCACGGGATGATCTCCTCCATGATTTCCGGAAATTCCTCCCGCTTCGTTTTCTTCTTGCGGTAGCTGTATTCGATGTCTGTAAATGTTTCCTGCTTCATTTTCTTGCACCACCTTCGTTTTGATAGTGTTATTTTACCATCTCTCGCGCATGCGCGGTAGCGCGGATTAAATCAGAGGTTCCCTAACTTGGCAGAGCACTAGTAGTCAGTTTTAAAACTATCAAAGTAAGCAAACAAGGGAACAGGCAAGGCAGACAACAGCATGAAAATAGAGGGCCTTCTTCTCGTATCTGGTGGCAAAACGGCGGTTATTCTTGAGCTTGAGGAACAAGTTCTCCACAAGATGGCGCTCCTTGTATGTATGCCAGTCTGTAGGTCTGGGATGCCTTGCGTTGACGCGGCTGGGAATGACCACGATCCCGCCTCGTTCTTCCACCCGGCGGACAAACTGGTCGCTGTCATAACCTTTATCGGCCGGAATCAGCTTGCCTCTCAGGTCAAACGGTTCCAGCAGCGTCTGTGCCATGCAGATATCATTGCGATTCCCGCTGGAGAGCAAAAAACGCAATGGATTCCCAAGCCCATCCGTTACCGCATGGACTTTCGTTGTCAAACCACCCCTGCTCCGTCCGGTTTCTTCGTGGTATCCCCCTTTTTAGCCCCGCTGGCATGCTGGTGAACTTTGACGGTCGTGCTGTCCAGCATCAGCGTCGTTTCATCCACCAGGTCCTGCCTGATCAAGGCTGAAAGGATCCGTTCCCATACACCGGCTTTTGTCCATGCACGGAACCGGCTATATACACTTTGCCACGGTCCGAATCATTCCGGCAGATCCCGCTAGGGAATTCCTGTATTTAGCCAATATAGGATTGCATTGAGCATTTCCCGGTTGCTTTTTCCGGGCCAACCTCCTTGTGCCTTCTTTTCCGGTGGGAACAGGGGCTTGATTCTATTCCATTGTTGTTCGCTTATTTCGTGCCTTTTCATGACCTTTATGTTACCATTTTAGCGACTTGCACACAATATCTCGGTTTTAAGACAGACTTTAATGTAATAGTTTCATACGAGGGGGGACTTCGTCTGTTATATGCTTTTACTGGTTCTGCTCCACAATTTTCAAACCTTTTCAGCCTTCAAACAGCGGTGTGAGATCTTCCAGCGTCTGCAGGGGATAATTAGCCAGCTCTTTTGCCGCATCTCCCAATCCAGCGCTAAAAAAACCTCCCGCCCGGGCTGCTTGAATACCCGCCTGAGCATCCTCCACCACCAGACACTGCGAAGGCGGCAACATCAACGCCGTAGCGGCCATGCTGAAAACCTCCGGAGCCGGCTTGGAATGGTGGATCATGGTTCCATCCACAACAGCGTCAAAGCAGTCCGACAACCCCAGTCGTTTCAAAATCATCCGCGCGTTTTTGCTGGAAGAACCAATAGCTATCCGGATCTGCTTTTCTTGAAGAGTCCCCAAAAGTATCCGCGCGGACGGTTCTAGGTCCTCCGGCGAAAGCCGCTCCAGCATCCTGCGGTATTCTTCATTTTTTTCTTCTGCAAGAGCTGTTTTTTCCGCTTCAGACAGCTGCATATTTGTACCTTCCAGAATCCGTTCCACACTTTCCATCCGGCCGACGCCCCGAAGGCGATCGTTTACTTCTTCGTTAAAGGGGATTTTTCTTTTAGCGCACGCCGTTTTCCACGCGGTAAAGTGAAACATGTCTGTATGGCACAAAACGCCGTCCAAATCAAAAATTACACCTCCAAAGCGGCGCGGTCCGGATGGCGCGCAAATCGGGTGTCCCTCTATTAACCGCAGTCGTTCTCCATGGTGCAGGATGGTCAAATCCAGTCCTTCCGTCAGTTGATAGACAGTTTTGTTCTTCTCCAGTGAAACCTGGAGCCTGCGCCCACGAAAGCATACGCAAAACGCCAGCTTTTTCCATGCGTCGGGAAGGGCCGGGCGGAAAGAGAGCGTCTGCTCCTTCTCACGCATACCGGCAAACCCATAAACGATGCTGAGCCAGGTCCCCGCCATATTCGCCATATGCAGCCCATCCCGGGAGTTTCCCTGTCCATCCTCCAGGTCCAGCCGAGCCGCCCCCTCGAAGAAGCGGTAAGCTTTTTCCCGATAACCCACTTCGTTGGCCACAATGCTGAACACCGCTTTCGACAAAGAGGAATCGTGTGTTGTAAGCGGTTCGTAAAAATCAAAAATTTTTCGTTTCTGCTCTAAGGTGAAGCATTCACCTCGCAGAAACAGCGCCAAAATCAAATCCGCCTGTTTGCACACCTGATGACGATAGATCACCAGCGGATGGTAGTGCAAAAGCAGTGGGAAATGCTCCTTCGGAATCGTCTCGATGGGCCATGGGAGCCTCTCACAGAAAGCGTCATCCTGCAGATAGATTCCCTTCTTTTCGTCGTAGGGCAGATACATATGTCCGGCAGCGGCACGCCACAGAACCGGTTCTTCCCGCTGAAGGCCGATGCGTGCAAACAACCTCTCCGCTCGCTCTGGAACGCGTTGTTCCATGGCAGCCACCCATTGGGCGGCCTGCTCCATATTCATCGCCGCCATCAGATTGGTGTAACAGTTGTTGTTGACCAGTACATTGTACTCGTCCGGGCCTGTCACTCCCTCAATGCAGAAAAGCCCCCCCTTTTCATCGCTGTAGAACCCCAGATCCAGCCAAAGCCTCGCTGTTTCAATCAAGATTTCCACGCCGCACTCCCACATGAAGGCTTCATCCGCTGTGACACGCGCATACTGTACCACCGCATTTGCGATATCCGCGTTGATGTGATACTGCGCTGTGCCTGCCGGATAATAAGCTGAACATTCTTCGCCGTTGATGGTACGCCATGGAAACAAAGCTCCCGTCGAATGTCCCAGCTCCCGGGCCCGGGCCCGGGCCTGGGGCAGAATGGAGTAGCGGTAAGACAGCAGCGCACGGGCAATATCCGGCATCGTGTACAGACAAAACGGGAAAATATAGGTTTCCGTATCCCAAAAATAGTGTCCCTCGTATCCCTCGCCACTCAGCCCCTTGGACGAAGCATTGGTCTTTCCATCTCTTCCAACCGATTGAAATACCTGGAACAGGCTAAAACGCAAGCCTTGAAGTAACGCCGCGTCTCCCTCCAGCTCCAGCCCGACATTCTGCCAGAACTTCTCCAGACAGAGGCATTGCGTCTGCCGGAGATATGCCGCTCCGGCCTTGCAGGCGCGGGCCGCCTGTGCCTGTGCCCTGCGGGCCAGTGCGGATGCCTCTCCCGTGGCTCCATGGGCATAAGCGATCCATTTTTCCAAAATAAAGCGCCCCGCTTCGCAGGAATACACACAGCACGCTTCATCTCCGCTACTGTGCCAAGCCGCTTCCACCGGTACATTCGCCTCAACGTGGTTCCGTACCGCACAGGCATACGCCAACGCCGAGTTTCCGGTGGCCTGTACAAGAAGGCATCGGTCCTCTTCCGCTTCCCGCTTCAGTGTGCGCAGAGCGTTTCTCTCCACACAGGAACCAACCCGCGGGTCTCCTCCGGAAGACTGGTTCGCGGTTTGGGCGTCAATGGCGCTTTCAATGCGCAGGCGCTTCACGCCTTCCAGCGGCTCGATCTCACAGCATATGTAACCCACGTCGCCCATGGACAGAGAAACCATTCTCTCAAAGCGCACATGAACTTTGCGTCCCTGCGGCGAACGCCATTCAAATTCTCTCGTCAACGTACCGCTGCGCATGCAGAGCGCCCGCCGGTATTTTTGCACTTCTCCGCGTGCCAGGCAAACCTCTTCTTCATCCAAAAAGATGCGCACGCGCTTGGCATTGGCCAGGTTCAGCATCGTCTGCCCATTGCGGGCATATCCGTATGCGATTTCACCGTACCGGATGGGGGACGTTTCATAAAAACCGTTGATATATATGCCTTCAGTGGCGCCGGGATATCCCTCTTCAAAATCTCCCCGGAAGCCCAGCGAACCGTTTCCCAATGTGAAAACGGATTCTTTCTGTCCCAATTCTGCCGGTTCCAGCCGCTCCTCCAGAACACAGAAGCTGTCGCCGCAAATACGGTCTTCCCTCGTCTGTTCCATGTCGATTCCCTCAATCCACAATATGGTCTGCCTGATAGGCAATGGCAACATCCCGTCCTTCTGCGCACAGGCACGGAGCTCCCGCGGAGATTCCCGGGACACCGGTCAGCACGCCGCTTTGAAGCGCCCTTGCACATTCGCTGTATGCCTGCAGAATCCCGGGCTGCAGAGGCGCTTCGTGATGGCCCGGATGCAGGAGATCATAATCGTCCAGGCGCTCTATCAGGCAAAGGATGCTCTTTTCAAAGCGGGCCACGCTGCAGGAGTGCGGCAGGCTCAGCAGAATGCCTCTGGCACACACCGTATCTCCCGTATACAGCGCGCGCCGTTCCCGTTCCAAAAAACAAACAGAGCCCGGCGTGTGTCCGGGCGTTGCCAGCACTTCAATCCGGCGGCCGCCCAGGTCAAATACCGTTCCCGGTTCCATGGGCCGGAAGGTGGTTCCGTCCGGCCCATGTACAAGCCTTTCCAGTTCTTTCTTCGACAGGCCGAGCTTCAGTTCTTCGTCAAATCTCAAAAACATGGCCTGGCGGCAGGCATGTTCGCTGTGCTCCTGTGCCACGGGCAAATCCTCCGGAGCCACATAGGCCTCTCCAAAAACCCCATCCGCGCCAATGTGGTCCAGGTGGCCGTGCGTATGCGCCACAACCACAGGCCTGTCGGTCAGCCTCCATACCTGCTCCGGCAGGCCGCCCCATCCCTGACAGGTGTCGATCAGCAGCGCATACTCCTGCCCTTCCAGCAGATATGCATACGTATGCATCGCACCGAACGTCTCATCGATACGCCATGTCTGGCCGTCCAGCGGCACCGCCTCATAGTTCGTCTTCATCTCCATTCACCTCTCCGCGTTACAGCATTGGGCCGGGTTTCCACACCCGGTATGCTCCCGGCTCCGCCTCGTCCAGACGAACTGTCCTTACATTGTACGCTCTGCACAAAGCCTGCGTCGCCTTGTCGAGCAGAAATGCGGCATCCGCTGCCCGGTGCCGTGCCACGGCCTCTCCGCTCACCTCCCGGTTGCCCGTAAGGAGCATCTCTTCTCCATAGAGAGCCGGATGCGTCACATAAAAATACTGTCCTTCGGGCAGGTTTGCCAGCACCTGTTCAAACAGCCCCGGCGTTGTGGAGATATCATCCATATGAGGCAGAACCGGCTCTGCATAAAAGTTGAAATCCAGCAGTCCCTTTTGGCGGCACCATTCCGATAACAGCATCTGCAACCCCGGCACATACCGTTCCGGCAGCATATGGCACTCCGCGTAGGTCAGAGAAAAGCCCGCCTTTGTCAGCCGCCGGTATTGCGCTTCCACCTCATTCATCACCTCATCCAGATGGGGAGGCGTACTTTGGAACAGGGCGGGATCGGAATAAAACGCCCCTCTTTCATCTGTGAGTGACGGCGCTTTTGTAAGCGGGCCCCAAGTTACACGCTCCCATTCTGAGTTGAGCGCGATATGGAGGCCGAAACAGAGATCTTCCCGACCCGCCAGAAGCGAGGCTGCCTCCTCTACAAACGGGCACACGGCCATGACGGAAATGTTTTTCACAAAGCCCTGACGTGCGGCCTGCTCGATAGCCGCGTTTGCCGCATGGCTGGAAGCATAGTCATCAGCCCGGGTGATAATTGTTTTCATACAAGCTCCTTCTTAACACTGTTCCAGAAAAAAGTCAAAAATGGGCGCAATGTGTTCCTCTTCCAGAAAATCCGGCCCTCCGCCCGCGTGGGCCACCCCCTCGAGAATATCCAAAACAACCGGCCGTCTTGTTCCGGTGGCTCGAAGCGCCTGTGCAAAACTGCGCGTCTGTTCCACCGGGATTGCCGGATCCCTTGTGCCGTGCTGGAGGTAAAAGGCGGGAGCCTGCGCCGTAATGAAGCCAAACGCTCCGGCGCTCCGTGCCAGTTCCGGCATCTGCTCCGGCGTTCCTCCCAGATACTGCACCGCCGCGCCTTCCAGCATCCCCCGCATCGGCTCGTCTCCCGGCAGCCCGTTCAGATAGCGCCACTGGTCTTCAAAATCCAGAATCGGACACAATGCCGCTACTCCCTGTACAGCCTCTGGTGTTCCGGCGTTTTGAAGGCCAGCCACTGCAACCAAATTTCCTCCGGCAGAGGTTCCATATAAAAACATCTTTTCCCCGCTGAGGCCGTATTCCCGCGCATGCACCCGCAAAAAGCGGACAGCTTCTTTTACATCCTCCACCGGTGTCGGAAATTTTGCCGCCGGCGCCAGCCGGTAATTGACAGATGCCAGTGCAAATCCCCTTTGAAGCGCATAAAAGCCGGGATACAAGTGCCAATCGCGCTTATCACAGGCGCAAAAGCCGCCTCCGTGAACCAACACCACCACCGGCATAGCCCCGGCGGCATCATTTGGCAGATATAGGTCCAGTCTCTGCAACGCTTCTGGCCCATAGGCCAGATCCCGGTACTGCCGCCGGATCCAGTCGGTTCGAGGAACGGGCACCTCCGGCCCCATATCGATCCACTGGGGTACAAAATGTGCATCGCGGATGGTTTTCGTTTCTCTCACCCTTTCAACGCGCCGGCAGTCAAGCCGGCCATAATGTTTTTCTGCATCAGCAGGAAGAATACCAGCACAGGGAAAATCGTCAGCACCAGAGCCGCCATGATCAGCTGCCACTCGTTGAGATAACTGCCGTAAAATACACTGAAGGAGAGCGGAAGTGTTTTGACGTTCTGGGAGCTCAGCATAATCAGCGGCAGCGTAAAATCGTTAAAAACGCTCAGCACATTCAAAATCGCCACCGTGGCGGTGATGGGGCGCAGCATCGGAAATACGATTCGGAAAAAAGCCCGGATCTGCCCGCAGCCATCAATCATCGCCGCTTCCTCCAGCTCCCGGGGTACGCCTTTGATGAAGCCCTGGTACAGGAACATCGCCATGGGAAGCAGAAAGCCCCAGTACATAACGACCAGACCCCACTGGCTATTGACCAGATGCAGCTCGCGCGCCACAATCACCGAAGGCACCATCAGCACCTGAAACGGGATTGCCATGGATGCCACCATCAGCGCCGAGATGACTCGGCTGGCAATGCATTTCCTTCGCACTACCTGATAAGCAGTCATGGAGGCCAACAGGATGAGGCCCGCCACGCTCAGGACAGTGACAGCGACAGAGTTCAGAAATGCCTGCACGTAGTTCATCTGCCTGACTGCATTAGGGAAATTTTCAAAATGCAGTTCTGTGGGGAAGGACAGCAGAGAAGCTACGATCTCCCGCTGGCTCTTCAGGCAGTTGAGGAAGACCAGCAGCAAAGGAAACAAAAACAGCAGCGCCAGCGCCAGCAGCACGGCCGTCAGCACCGCTTTTCCAGCTGCCTCTCGTTTTTTCGCACCCATTATCACAGTTCCACCTCCCTGCGCCGTGTCAGCGCTACCTGAAGCCCCGCCACCAAAGCGATCAGCACACTGAAAAGCACCGCTTTGGCGGACGCATAGGAAATAGCGTCCCGCTTGAAGGCATCCAGATAAATTTGAAATGCCAGCGACCGCGTAGTGCCGAAGGGGCCGCCGTTGGTCAGCGAATAGTTTAAATCAAACGCCTTGAATCCATGTACAATGCTCAAAAACAGGCAGATGGTGATGGATGAACGGATCATGGGCAGCGTCACCCGGAAAAACCGCTGGATTGCCCCCGCGCCGTCGATGGTCGCCGCCTCCAGAATGTCCTTCGGCACCCCCTGCAGTCCGGTCAGATAAATCAGCATGTAATAGCCCGTCATCTGCCAGATCGAAACAATGATGATCGCCGCGAACGCCAGCTGCGGGTAGGACATCCAGTCCTTCTGCAGCGCTTCGATGCCCGTCATCTCCCCCAAGATTGGAAACAGATGCACCACAATAAAGTTCCACAGATATCCGCTGGTGACCGAACTGATAACCATCGGGGTAAAAAATGCTGCGCGAAGGAATCCACGCAGGCGGATCTTTGCGTTCAGCCCCAGCGCCAGAAGCAGTGACAACACGTTTACAATGGTCACTGTGAGCACCGTGTAGCGAATGGTGAACCAAAACGCCGCCTGAAAATCCGGATCACTGAACACTTTTATATAATTTTGTAGGCCTACAAAATTGGATTCGGGGGAGATCCCATTCCAATCCCGCAGGGAATAATAGATTCCCAGCACCACTGAGCACACCACAAACGTAGTAAACAGCAGCATGGCTGGCCCGGTAAACAGCAGATACAACGCGTCCTGCCGTATTTTCTGACGCAAATGATTGTCTCGCATGTGCAACTCCTCTTCTGTGGGACTGCGCCCGTCCAGCAGAAAGAGCCGGGCGATTCGCCCCTGCGGGGTATTGCCCGGCCCTGCTGTTCTCGTTTACAAATCTCTTTTCGCTTGTTCCGCCCGACGTCAGCCGGCCTGCGCGGACAAGCGGTTTTCATAAGCGGCCTGAAGCGCGTCGATGGCCTGCTGCTTGTCACTCACACCCGCCGCGTACGACTGCAGCGGCGTTGAGATATCCGTTACGAAACCAGAGGGGAAGTATTCCGTGCCGAAGATTGGGAAAGCCTTTCCCTCCTCCATGTAGCGCTGCATATCCTCATTAAGCGATCCCAGATTGCTCAAATCCACGTTGTCGTAAGGGGGCGCAACATGGATAGAGCTGTCCACAAAATATTTCTGTGCATTCTCATACAGCCAGTTCAAAAAGGCCTTTGCCTCCTCAATATGGCTACTGGTATTGGCAATGCTCAGGTAACGGGTAGAAGACGTCATCAGCTTGGTATCCTCCGCACGATTGGTCAAGGGTACGGCAAACAACCCGATTTCCAAATCGGGGTTGACCGACCACAGTGGATCACCATACCATGTTCCCTGTTTGATCATGGCCATCTTTCCGGCCGCAAAATCCGCAACTTGATCTGCCGCGCTATAGCCCACCGATTCAGCGCCCTTGCCGTAATCCAGAGTCAAATCATACAGACGGAAGAAATTGTCGATGTACGTCAAATCTCCCAATGTCTTCGTGCCAGCCGCCAGCTCTTCGCAAAAGGCCTTCGGATCCTCTTCATATGCCACGGTCGTGCCGAAGATATGCATCAGGAACCCCCATTCCTTAAACGCTTCCCCGAAGGGCTGGATCCCGGCAGCCTGCAGAGTTTTACATGCTTCTTCCAGCTCGTCCAGCGTCTGTGGAATCTGCTCAATTCCCGCCTGCTCAAACAGCGCTTTATTGTAAACGATGCCGTTGCCCTCTACAGCATACGGAAATCCCCATATGCTCCCCTCTACGGTAGGCCCCTGCAGTGCCGTTTCATCCACATGTTCAACCCAGGAAGAGGACGTTAAATCCGCGCAGCGCACATACCATGTGGGATAGTCATCGTTCCCCAAATCAAAAATATCCGGAGCTTCATTAGACGCAAAACGTGTTTTCAAAAGGGTGTCCGGCTCATCTCCCGGGATCTCCCACTCTACTCGAATACCTGTTTCTTTTTCATAATCTGCCACAATCTGGTCGGTTGCTTCTTTCATCGGGGCCGTGCCCGCAAACACCGTCAGCGTAATATCTTCCGCGGTAGTTCCACTGCTTGATGAGGCCGGTGCGTTCCTGTCCACGCTTGTGGAAGCGGGGCTTGTACCACACCCGGCCAGCAGCCCAAATGCCAGCATCGCTGCGGAAAACAGAGAGATTATCTTTTTCATTTTTACTCCTCCTTTTTATGATGCACCACGAACGCTTATGTAAATTGTTTACTTGAATTATAGCACCCGATTCTTTTTTCAGTCAATATTTAAAAATATATCTAAAAAATATCGTTTATATATACAATATTTCAGAAAAAGTGTCTGATAAAGCTTACAAAAAAAGAGCCCCATTTTGGTAAATTACGAATAAATTTACCAAAACAAAGCTCTTTTTCAAACGATTTATGCCGTTCCCCGCCAGCGTACGGAAGCACTGATTTTGAATGGTTCCCCTCCCCCGGCCCCCTCAATCATATTCAAAAGCTCCTTTGCCGCCAGATAACCGCTTTCATACCGCGGAATCGCCACCGTGGTCAGGCCCATGATCCCCGCAGCGTCGCAGTCGTCAAATCCGGTGACGGCAATGCTTTTCGGCACCTCCAAGCCGTATTCCCGGAATGCACGGATTGCTCCCAGCGCCATATTGTCGCTTGCGCACACCACTACCTGCGGCAGGACATTGCCCAGAAGCATCAGGCGAGCCGCCTGATAGCCGCTCTTTTCTCGGTAGTCTCCGTGAAAATAATACTTTTTGTCAAACAGGATGTCATTTGCCTTCAGCGTCTGCTCAAACGCGGAAAAGCGCTCCCGGTTGTCCAGAGAGCTTTCCGTCCCTCCAACGTATCCAAACCGTTGATATCCCTTGGCCACCAGCCGCTGCACCAAATCGCACATTACTGGATAATTGTCCACAACCACACTTTTGATGTGCTCGTCCCTCAAAAGTCGATCCATGACAATCACCGGATATCCTTCCTGCGCCACGGCAAGAAGCTCTTCGTCCGTGATCTTTCCATCCAGGCTAATCGCCCCTTCTGAAAAACGGCTGCGCATAAAATTCTTACTGGAACGATTTGTGCATACGATCAAATCGTAGTGATTTTCTGTCAGACATTCGCTGATTCCCTTAATGATGTTCAAATAAAAACTTCGGTCAAAATCGCTGAAATTGAACACGACGGTTCTTGTGCGGCCTGGTTTTCGCAGGCGTATCGGCGGTTGGTAGCCTGTATCCTCGCAGAGAGCCAGAATTTTCTGGCGCACTTCTTCGCTCACATTCTTTCGGCCATTCAGCACGTTGGATACAGTTGCAGGGGAAACACCCGCCATTTCTGCAATCTCTTTCAATTTGATCAGAATCAATCCCTCCATCTCTCTATTTTTTACCAAATTAATTATATAAATTTATTTCAAATCTGTAAAGCGGATTGTTCATTTTACTTTTCTCACCCGAAGCCAGCTCTGGCGGTGCCAGGAAGCGACGAAATCTCCTGTCGTGAAGCATGGTCTCTGCGCCGAACAAAATTTTGCTTACGGCAAAGCAGTCGTTTCTTTACAGCGGACTTATCACTATTAAAAGGCCATCCGGGAATGGTCAGAAGCGGCAGCGTAAGCCGCCAGATTGCATAAACGGGGCATGAGCTGGGCCTATTCCAAGAGGAAATGGTCTTTTGTGACTGACACACTTACCACACCGGAAGCAGTCATAAAACAGCGCGCTTGTCGCAATGACAAGAGAATTGGCCGAAATCTGGCGTAGGGGCAGAATCATCAACCGTCAGAAAAAAGACTACTCGCGCTGGCGAAAGACGGTCAAGTGCCTTTTAAAAAATCACAAGCACTCTTCGGAAAGACTAGTAGTCTGTAACATTTAAACTTGCAATACAGGGTCGAGAAAAATTCTATGCAATTGATATGGGCTTTCGTACGATCAATACAAATACTGTAAATTTTGATGACACATTTTTTTTGGAAAATATTGTGTACAATGAGTTACTATTTCAAGGGTTTACGGTATTTACCGGAAAAACATATAAGAGCGAAGTTGATTTCGTAGCCATCCGCGAAGAAAAAAAATGTTTTATTCAGGTTTCATACCTAATGTCAACTCAGCAAACAATTGATCGGGAATTTGGTGCATTTTCCCCTATTACCGATGCTTCGCCAAAGTATGTCTTATCGTTGGATAAGCTTGACTTAAGCCGTAATGGCATTGGTCATGTGAATCTTATAGATTGGTTGCTTCATAAAGTTGATTTATCCCTCACATAGTGTTCCATCTGGATAATCCCGACGGACAGCCTGTTGATTTTCGGCTGTCATCTAATTCAACGATTCTGACTACTGTTTGACTACTACCGGAACAAAGCCTGCGAAGGCCGACGGCAAAAGGCTTCGCGGGCTTTTTACCAGTCTTTATAACTTGTGCACTTCATCTACAAGCAGCACGGTTACGCCATTTAAATCTGTCTGTCACAGTTCTCCGACCCGGAAGGCCGCTGGTTCGAATCCAGTCGGGCGCACCACAAAAAGACCGCTGTGTGTTCACGCAGCGGTCTTTTTGTATGGATTTTGGTTTGTACCACATTGTGTCACAAACCAAATCATATTGAATATGATTTCGTAGGTATGCCTTTCAGTCGATTTTCAGCTCCTCCAAACCCGCCCCAAATTCGCTGTTTGGGGCAGGTTTTCTTCCCATGGTGTCGTTCCTCGCCTTCGCCTCATTCCGCGCGATACAGGCTGTTTACCGGCGACACGCGCCCTGCTTTTCTCACAGCCCCATCACTTCGCTGAGTTTCTGTCCGGCAAGACGCTTGTTTTTGTCAAAGGCATGGCTGTAAATGTCCAGCGTGGTGCTGGGCTGGGAGTGACCCAGCAGGCCCGCCACCGTTCGAACATCCACACCTTGGGCGATGAGCATGCTGGCATTTGTGTGGCGCAAACTGTGCACATTCAAATTTTCTGGCAGACCGTTTTCACGGAGAATTTTCTTGAACCGGAAGGTGAAGGTGCAGGGCACCATAGGGTCGCCATTAGGCTGTCGGAACAGGTAGTCATCCTGTGTGAGCGCACCCGCGCCTTGCTGCTCTTTTTCCCATTGACATTCCTTCTCCCAGGCGTGCAGTAGCTTGCAGAGATCTTTGGACAAATACACTACCCGCACCCCTGCCCGTGTCTTAGGTTCCTTGACCAGAATGGGTTGTCGACTCAGCTTGACAACGTTTCTTTGAATGTGAAGTGCCCGCTGCCGCCAGTCTATGTCTGACCAGCGCAGACCGCATGCTTCGCCCCGGCGCATCCCGGTGGCAAGGATGAGCTTGTAGTACACTTCATATTTCATGCTTTGGGTTTCCAGCGCCGCTATAAGCTGCTGTACAGTTTCCTCATCTGCCACCGGGCGCTCTTTTGGGATACCCTTCTTCTTGTAGGCCCGCCATGCGGGGTTGTGAGTAATATAACCCGCCTCCACCGCATCGGACAGGATGCCGCACAGGCAGGAATGAATCCCTTCCACTGTTTTTTCCGCAAGAATACCGCCTGTGTTTTCATTTCGCTCTTGACGCATTGCATCGTAAAAGTCCCGGAAGATTTCTTTGTTCAGCTCTGTCAGCTTGTAATGTCCTAAAGCCGGTAGGATACGTCGGATATCCTGTTTATCTCGCGTCAGTGTACTGGCAGCGAGTTTTCTCGGAGCCACCTGTTCGAGCCAGATCTCGATGTATTTGGCCAAGGTGATGCTGCGATCCACCTGCTGAGCAGGAGTATGTTTAATTTCCTGCTCATAGAGGACCGCCTGTTCGTTCAGCCATTTTTGCGTCTGCTTTGCTGTCAGACCCAGCGGTGGATGAACCGTCTTTTGTGCCGGCTTCAAACGGTTTCCCTGGTAATCGTACCCTCGGGACACCACCAGCAGATAGCTGTTCTCGCCGCGTTTTCGGATGCTTGCCATGTGTTGACCACTCCTTTGTGTGTTTTAGTACAACAAAGCATACCGACATCTGCGACACATAGCTATCACCAAACCCAACAAGAATTGGGTTGCCCCCATACCCGATTTGCCGGACAGAAAAACAATCTGTATAATGGAAAGGGG
>ERZ781275.1603-NODE-1603-length-13740-cov-5.292729_pt1 | contig 13740 bp, 13 predicted proteins | sample MGYA00375853_ERZ781275 | MGnify/ENA primary metagenome ERZ781275 (study PRJEB29790, sample SAMN03653691) | human gut metagenome | host: Homo sapiens | place: USA: Dallas, Texas | collected 2012-07-23 | study: EMG produced TPA metagenomics assembly of the Gut...
ACAACTTGAAGATAACTGTCATCAAAGAGCCAGACGCTTAAGACGCAGAGCCGATGAAATTGTGGAACAATTCACGAATCATCGGCTCTTTTTGTTTCGTATTTGAAAGAACAAACTCACCAAATAAAAAAACGATATTCGGGTGGGTTATTTTGTTATACCCTAAATTACCCTCTGAATTTGTTTTTAAATTTGGAGGGATTTTTTTATGTCCTTTTTTCGGGCAGTTATCTATCTGCTCATACGAAGCAAAATTTATCAATACATAGCATATCAGAGAACGGCAGGAAACCAGTTAAAAAAATTTCTGCCAGTGCAACGGTACTTCTCACCTTGAAAGTAGAAGTACAATCTCCATACAATAGAATTACTATTTCCTATAACCGTAAAGGTCACAGAGCCTTTGCGGTTTTTCTTTTGTCGATTTTTGTTGGAAAGTGCCGTAGGGCTGTTTCTGATATGCGGTGTCGTTCTCCGCCTCTCCATCTGGATTTTTTACATTTCAAAAATTCAGATGGGAGGTATTTATGGTGAAATATGCACCAAGAAAGGTATATATCAGAGAAAGTGGCGGCTATGTGGAATTATCCTACACGGAGTTCTGCCGTTGCAGGGAATCCGACCAGACCTATATGGACAAGCTGTTTATCCCCATTCAAGGCTGTCTGCTTGAAGTCGTGAGGGAGCAATACACAGACTTCTACCGTGACAAGGAACGGTGGCGTTATCTGCAAAAATTAGATACAAAGAATAGACTGCTATCTCTCGACGGATTTACGGACAGCGAGGGGAATCCTCTGGACTTTATCACTGATGAAGCGGTGGACATTGCAGAAACCGTTGTCAATGCGGTCATGGTGGACAGGCTGAAAGCCGCCCTGCCTTTGCTGTCGGATAGTGAACAGGAGCTGATACAGGCAATCTTTTTTGACGGACTTTCCGAGCGTGAAGTCGGGGCGAGGTTGGGCATAACCCAGAGCGTTGTAAACAAACGCAAAGCCAGAATCCTAATAAAACTAAGAAAGATAATAGAAAATTAAAATTTAAGGCGTTCAGCCCCCTTGTTTTTTCCTTTGGGAAGATGAGGGGGCTTTTCTCTGCCCTCTCAATCAATTCTGATTGGAGGAAGTAAGAATGGCATACAACCACGGACGGGAGGACAGGAAATGGCGTATCTGGAAAGAAGCGGAGGAAAAGCTGCTGCGTGAGTGCGGCGTTGATGAAGCGACCATTGAGCAGATACGCATGGCGGACAGGGCAGACTTCAATTCCAACAGGCGGTTTTACCGATGGACGAATGACGTTGCGGAATATCTTGAGGACATGGCAGGCAGGGAGCGGCAGGCGGAAGTGGGTACGGTTGCGGAGTTACTGGAAGAGATTGAGAGCGAAAATCTCTATCAAGTATTAGTCACGGTGGACGGGCGTACCTTGAAAATCGTCCTGCTGAAAATGCAGGGGTATTCCACAAAGGAGATTGCCCCGCTTGTGCATTTGACGACTGGTGCCATCTATGCGAGGTTAGACCATCTGCGGAAGAAGCTGCGGAAAATTTTATAGCTTCTAAAACAGCCTGCCATCCTGCGGGCTACTGGGTGAGGGATGGAAATCCCCTCACTCATTTTTTGCAGGAGGACAACAGGATGGCATACAGGGTTAAGGCATACACGCTTCGGGAGGAATCCACGGAAAGCGGCACAAGGTATTTTATCAGCTTTAAGGACGGGCAGGGCAAATCCCACGAGTTGGAAGTGTCGGAACAGTTCTTTATGGAGTTTCGGCAGATGGAGCGCAGGAACAGGAATCTTTTCTAATGGGACGAGCGGCACAGGGAGTTTAACGAGGTATGGGACGAAACCCTTTACAGACGGGCGTTGCGTGTGCCTAAGAGCCTTGATGAACGCATGGTTGAGGAAGAACGGAATGAAACGCTCTATAAGGCGGTTGGGAGCCTTCCAGAGATACAAAGGCGGCGTTTCCTGCTCTACTACGAGTATGAGTTCAATTTTTACCAAATCGCCGCTATGGAGCATTGCACCGCTTCGGCAATACAGAAATCTGTTGCGATTGCAAAGGAGAAAGTAAAGGCGGAAATTGAAGAAATATCTCCAACCGTGACCGACACCGCCCGAAAAAGAAATCTGTTTTTTATTTGTGTGGGATTGGCGGCATTACATACTCTCACTTTTTTCCGTGGGAGTAAATCTATTTTTAAGGAGGTCAACGCCTATGTGCAACGAAAACAAAGACACCGCCCGAAAGGAGGAAAGCCATGCAGAAGTTACAGACAGTCAACGCCGAAACGCTCCTTTATGAACCGCTTGAGAAACCATCCTTTGTGGTGGACAGCCTTATCCCGACAGGCTTATCGCTGTTCTGCGGCTCACAGAAGATAGGCAAAAGCTGGCTCATGCTGAAGCTATGCTTATGCGTGTCGCAGGGAATCCCTTTATGGGATATGCCGACAATGGAGGGCGATGTGCTTTACCTCTGCCTTGAGGACACGTTCTGCCGCATACAGGACAGGTTATTTCGTTTGACGGACGAAGCAAGCGGGCGGCTCCACTTTGCCGTGGCAAGCTGCAAGCTGTCAGACGGTCTTATCGTGCAGCTTGAAGATTATCTGAAAGATTACCCAGACAGCAGGCTCATTGTCATTGATACCTTGCAGAAAGTCCGTACAGCTTCAAAAGACAATGCCTATGCAAGCGACTATGGGGACATCTCCCTCATCAAAGACTTTGCCGACAGGCACTCTCTGGCGGTCATTGTCGTACACCACATCCGAAAGCAGAATGACAGCGACGTGTTCAACAAGGTGTCTGGGACGACAGGATTAACGGGGAGTGCGGACGCTACCTTTGTTCTGGAAAAGGAGAAACGTGCGTCTGACACCGCCAAGCTGTATGTGACGGGCAGGGACACGCCTTATCAGGAATACACGCTGCGTTTCCGTGATTGCCGTTGGGAGCTTGTGGAGCGGAAAACGCAGGAGCAGCTTGCGAAAGAAACGATACCAGATGTCCTTTTTCGGTTGGTGGATTTTATGAGGGATAAGGAAGAATGGATAGGCACGGCAACGGAACTGTTAGCCGCTATGGGGGAAACGGAAACCATACCCACGGTGATTACGAAATGGCTGAATGAATACCGCACCACATTTTTAAGCGAGAACCGTATCTGCTACCAGTACAGCCGCAGGAAAGACGGCAGGCGGATTGCCCTTGCAAGGAGGGCGGGTGACAGCGGTGATGGTGGTGACAGCGATATTAGGATACCCCCCTGTTACTGTCATTGACGCTTAAAGCCATGTAAAGCTGGCGGCTCTGCCCTGCGGGTGACAGCAGTGACGGTGGTGACAGTGATTTTAGGATACCCTGCCGCTGTCATCCCTACGGGAGAACACCCCGTAAACGCAAAATGCAGGCGTGAGATTTACTCGCCCTTTTCGGTCGTGTAAAACCACCCCTGCGGTCAGAAAAATCATTCCGATTTTTCCGACTGCGTTTACAGGGTGTAACACACTACACTTTGCCCTGCAAAGTCGTGTGCCAGACGTTCCCTCTGGACTCCCTTAAGGCAGGGCTGTGCCCTGCTATCCTACGCCTTACGGCTTCGGATAAAAGAATGGCGGCATGACGGTGACGGCTCTTGCGAGGGGGGTATCCCAAAAACACCGTCATCATCGACATGACCGTCATGCAGGGGGTGAGGGTGACAGTTGCGGCAGTCGGCAGGGGGTATCCCAAAACTGCTGTCACCACCGTCACCGCTGTCACCCCAAAGGACGGTCACCCGCCGAAAGAAAGGAGGAATCCGCCTATGCCTTATGCAATCCTGCGTTTCCAGAAACGAAAAGCGGGCGGCGTTGCGGCTTGTGAACGCCACAACGAGCGGAAGAAAGAAGCCTACAAAAGCAACCCAGATATAGATATGGAACGCTCTAAAAACAATTACCATCTCATAGCACCACCAAAGTACACCTACAAGAAAGAGATTAACCGCATGGTAGCCGAAGCGGGGTGCAGGACAAGGAAAGACAGCGTGATGATGGTGGAAACGCTCATCACAGCTTCACCAGAATTTATGAACCAGTTACCGCCCGAAGAACAAAAAGCGTATTTCCAGACGGCTCTTGACTTCATTTCGGAGCGTGTTGGAAAGCAGAATATCCTCTCCGCTGTCGTCCATATGGACGAGAGAACGCCCCATATGCACCTCTGCTTTGTGCCGATTACGCCAGACAATAAGCTGTCAGCGAAAGCTATCTTAGGCAACCAGAAATCATTATCCGAGTGGCAGACCGCCTACCATGAGCGGATGTCCTCACGGTGGAATCAGCTTGAACGGGGGCAGTCCTCAATGGAAACCAAGCGGAAACACGTCCCCACATGGCTCTATAAATTAGGCGGCAGGCTTGATAAACAGTATGAAGAAATCGTGTCTGCCCTATCCGACATCAACGCCTTTAACGCAGGGAAGAAAAGGGATAAAGCGTTAGATTTACTCTCTGCATGGCTGCCAGACGTGGAGAAATTCTCTAAGGAAATCGGGAAACAGCAGGCGTATATCGACAGTTTGAAAGAGAGAATTGGGCAGGAATCAGACTATGCGGGGCGTATGCGTGATGAAAAGTACGAGCAGGAACTAAAGGTGCAGAAAGCGAATCAGAAGATATTTGAATTGCAGAGAACCAACGAGCAGATGGGGCGGCTGCTGTCAAAAATACCGCCCGAAGTGTTGGAAGAATTGCAGAAAAATCATAGAAGCAGAGCGAAAGAAAGGTAGATATGTGAATGAAGAAACAGGATTTTAAGGTGTTAAAGACCAAAGACTTGTACCCGTTCCCCGACAATCCGTTTCATGTGGCAGAAGATGAAACACTGTCAGAGTTAGCGGAAAGCATCAAGGAATTTGGCATTGTCACGCCGATAATCACACGCCCGAAAGAGGACGGGGACGGTTATGAAGTGATTGCAGGACAGCGGCGTGTCCGTGCTTCTGAACTTGCAGGGATAAATACCGTGCCTGCGTTTGTCCTGCCCTTAGACCGTGACCGAGCCATCATCACCCTTGTAGACAGCAATTTGCAGCGTGAGAATATCCTGCCATCGGAGCGGGCGTTTGCTTACAAGATGAAATCCGAAGCCATGAAGCGGCAGGGTTTCCGCACAGACTTAACCTCGTCACAAGTTGTGACGAAGTTGCGGACGGACGACAAGGTGGCACAGGGCTTCGGCGTGGGCAGGATGACCGTGCAGCGTTTTATCCGCCTGACGGAACTGATACCGCCGATTTTGCAGATGGTGGACGAGGGGAAAATCGCCCTCACGCCTGCGGTGGAACTGTCCTTCTTGAAGAAAGACGAGCAGGAAAACCTCTTTGCCACGATGGAGAGCGAAGAAGCAACGCCCTCACTCTCACAGGCACAGCGGATGAAACAGTTAAGCCAGAGCGGGCGGCTTGACATGGATACGATATTTGCGATTATGACGGAGGAAAAGGGCAACCAGAAAGAAACCTTGAAAATCAACACAAGCAAGCTGAAAAAATACTTTCCGAAGAACACAACGCCGAAGCAGATGGAGGAAACCATCATCAAACTTTTGGAGCGTGAGTTGCAGAGGAAACGCAACCGTGACAGCCGCTAATCTTCTTTTTTCGGGAAGTAAATACAGAGAGTTGAGGTATGGAGAATGAGAGAAATCCAGTATGAAATCGTAAAGGAAATCGCAGTATTGTCTACGGGCGACAGTGGCTACACAAAGGAAATCAATCTCATTTCATGGAATGGGAAAGAGCCGAAGTATGACATCCGCAGCTTTTCCCCGAACCGTGAAAAGTGCGGCAAGGGAATCACGCTGAACGCTGATGAAGCGGCGGCACTCCTTAAAGCATTACAGAAAGAATTAAACAGCGAGGATTAATGGTATCTGATTGGCAGGGCGGGGACATTTCCAAACTCTTCCCTGCCCTGTCTGGAAAGGAAGATTTAAGTATGGGCGAGGATAAGAAAGCAGATAAAAAGAGAAAGCGTATCGTGCCAAAAGCACCAGTGCAGATGATAATCAGCCGTGAATATGTCGGCACACAGACCGTTACAGAAGCGTTTGTCCCGATTATCTCCGAGGATATTCGGAAGAAGATTGCCGAGGGCGACACCTTCGACAATGAGGGGCTGTCCGCTTAGAATGTACGCAATGGGACATGAAAACAGATAGGACAGATACGGAGGTTTTACAGTATGGCAGGAATCAAAGAAGAAAAGAAAATCTATTTAGTCGGCATTTATTGCCGCTTATCTAAAGACGATGGTACGGATAACGAGAGTGCGAGCATTGCGACACAGAAATCCATCCTCACGGATTATGTGAAAAAGCAGGGATGGCACATAGCAAAAACGTATGTGGACGATGGTTATTCTGGTACAAATTTCCAAAGACCAAGTTTCCAGAATATGATAAAAGACATTGAAAGCGGTCTGATAAACTGCGTGATTACGAAAGATTTATCCCGTCTGGGGAGAAACTATCTTGATTGTGGGTTATATCTGGAAGTTTTCTTCCCAGAGCATAACGTGAGGTATATAGCGGTCAATGACGGCGTAGATACCTTGAATAAATCTGCTATGGACATCACGCCTTTCCGCAACATTTTAAACGAAATGTATGCCGCTGACATATCTGTTAAGATAAAATCGGCATATCGGGCGAGGTTTCAACAGGGGAAATTCATGGGAACTACCGCCCCTTATGGCTATATCAAAGACCCTGCCGACCACAACCATCTGCTGATAGATGATAAAGTGGCACATGTTGTAAAAGAGATATTCGACCTTGCATTAAAAGGGAATGGAGTTGCCAAAATTTGCAGACATCTTAATAAACAGCATATCCTACGCCCTGCCGCTTATGCGGCGGAGCGTGGCGAAACAGGCTTTGAACGTCATTTTGAGGGGAACGAGGACAAACGCTATATTTGGAGTGGGAACAGCGTGAGGAGCATTTTAAGAAGCCCGATATATGCGGGAAATCTTGTAGGCTACAAACGGATTGCCGCCAATATGAAAAGCAAGAAACGCCCCTCTAAGCTGCCCGAAGAATGGGAAGTGATACCCAATACCCATGAGGGAATAGTCACGCAGGAGGAATTTGATATTGTCCAACAGCTTATTACAAGTCGTAGGCTTCCACAGAACAAGGGAGGATTTGTAAATATTTTTGCAGGCGTTATCAAGTGTGTGGACTGCGGATGTGCTCTGCGGGCAATGAACGTACACAGGAGGAAACGCCCAGAGATTATCGACTGTGTACAGTATTCATGTAATAATTATGCAAGAAACGGAAGAAGCGAGTGTAGTGCCCACAATATAGAAGCAAGGGATTTATTCAATGCCGTTCTTGCCGACATCAACTGTTTTGCGGATATGGCAGTGAATGATGAAAAGGCGGTCAGGGCCATAGAAAAGCGGCTCACGGAAACAGACCAGAGCAGGGCGAAAGCATTAGAGAAAGAACGTAAGAAGCTGAACAAACGCCTTGCGGAACTGGACAGGCTGTTTTCCTCTCTCTACGAGGATAAGGTCATGGAGCGTATTACCGAGCGGAATTTTGAGATGATGTCGGGGAAATACCAGAAAGAGCAGCTTGAAATTGAAGCAAGGCTGAAAGAGGTGACGGAAACTCTTAATGAAAGCTACGAGAAATCACGGGGAATCCGTGACTTCCTCGCCCTTATCCGAAATTATCAAGGCTTAAAAGAACTGGATGCAACAGTTATAAACGCACTCATAGACAAGATACTTGTTTCGGAGCGTGAGAAGATGGCAGACGGAACAGTGAAGCAGGAAATCAAGATTTACTATAAATTCATCGGCTTTGTCGATGAATTACATATCATACCTACAAAACGGTGGGCAGCAATGCCCGCTAAAAATTGTACGGTGTGCGGCGTTGAATATGTCCCGGGCTCTGGTGCATCAAGGTATTGTCCTGCTTGTGCCAAGAAGATACGGAGGGAGAAATCAAACGAGAGCAAACGCAGGAGCAGAGAACAGAAAAGGATAGCATGTATGAACTGTCCGCAAAAAATGACCGACTGACATTGAACAGCGGGAGGGGCGTATCATCCGTCAGGGAAATGAAAATCCGAAAGTACGCATTTTCCGTTATATCACGGAGGGAACTTTTGACGCTTATTCCTGGCAGGTCATTGAAAATAAGCAGAAATTCATCGGCCAGATCATGACCAGTAAATCCCCGGTGCGTTCCTGTGAGGATGTGGATGAGGCGGCGCTGTCCTATGCAGAGGTAAAAGCCCTGGCTACCGGGAATCCTTATATTAAAGAAAAAATGGATTTAGACATTCAGGTGGCAAAGCTAAAGTTGTTAAAGGCCAACCACACCAGCCAGATTTACCGGCTGGAAGATAATATCGCAAAGAATTATCCCCAGAAAATCGGTGCGGCAAAAGAATTGATCGCAGCCCTTACCATTGACCACGCCCATTATAAAGAGGTAAAGCCCGTGGATAAGGAACAATTTTCCATGAAAATCGGAGAGGGAACATACACGGATAAAAAGATGGCGGGAGCGGTCCTGATTGCGTTCTGTAAGCAGGTAAAAACAGCAAATACGCCTATGCCCGTCGGGGAGTACCTGGGGTATCAGATGAGTGTCAATTTTGACAGTTTTCAGCAGAAATTCACCCTGAATTTAAAGGGCGCTATGAGCCATAAGGTAGAGATCGGAACGGACGAACTGGGAAATATCACCCGTATCAACAATGCCCTGGAGGCAATGGAAAAACAACTGGAAACAGAAAAGGAAACGCTGGCAAACCTGGAAAATCAGCTTGAAAATGCCAAAGCAGAGGTGACGAAGCCCTTTCCAAAGGAATGCGAGCTGCAGGAAAAGACAGAGCGGCTGTCGGCATTAAATGCGCTGTTAAATATGGATGAAAAGGGGAGTGAGGCGGATTTGAATGGGGAAGAGCCGGAAGTCTATGAAAAAATTCCGGAGAGACGCCCCTCCATTATGGAAAAGCTGGCCAGATACCAGGGGCAGGGGAGTAAAAGTGAACTGGAACCGGAAAGGCAGCAGAAACAAGCAGTAAGTTTATAGGAGGAAAGAAAATGCCATCAGAAAAAGAGAAGATACCAATGGATGTGGCGGAAGAGCCGGTGAAAGAAATGCCAAACGTGGAGGAACTGTTAAAGATTTTGATTGACTTAAATCTGGCACAGGAACAGCAGAGTGTCCATTTGCTTATGAATTATATGAATGATGTGGAAGAAAACTTTTACAATGTATTGGAAGAACTGAACACGGTAAAAGACCAGCTCCACCAGATACAGCAGACAGTGCAGAACAAAACCCTACGGGAACGATTGACGGACATCGCAGAGGGCCTTAGCAGCCGAGTGTCGGCTATGGGGCAGAAACTGCAGGATATGCGAGCCATATTAAATACGAAAGCAGGCCAGGTGGTCCGGCGCTTTAAAGAGCATGGAGTGACTGCTTTGAATCAAGTCTGTGAAACACTGGGGATTCAGGACATGATGCGTTCTTTAAAAGAGGACTTGGAACATGCGGCTGCAGATATGCAGACTTCCATAGATAAGATTGACAAAGTGAGCCAGGAATTACGGGAAACAGCCACCCACACCAAAAATATCGCTAGGGCGCTGTCCGGGAAAGAGGCACTTGCTACGCCGGAGCAAAAAGAGAGCGGTTTTTTCTATCAGGTGAAACGGCCTTATCAGGGAATGAAACGATTCTGTTTAAAAAAGGCCGGACAGATTGGACAGGGAATTGAGAAACTGGAACGTCTGGAACAGAACGCAGGAAACATCAAAGAGGGGCGGGAACAAGCTAAAAAACAGGAGAAAAAGCCCTCGATTATGGAGAAATTAAATTCTTATCAAAAGGAACAGGCAGCAAAAGCGCAGGCGGTGGCTCAAAATAAGAAGAAAGAAAACGTGCGGTAGGTGAATCCCCGGAAAGGAGCAGAATCATGGGAAGATATACGGAATTACAGAAAGCATGGAGTGAAAACATAAAGGATTTTCATAGAATCAGTGATGAGCTGGATAAGATTAATGAGGCGTTTCAGGCAATAAAAAAAGAAAGAGAAGAAATGGAGAGAGAACCCATCAAAGACAGTGACATTATTGTTATGATTTCTTCTCAGTTTGCCCCAGACTATAGCGTGTATAAAATCACAGACCAGAGCCGGGAATGGGTGAAAGAGCAGATGGAGAACATTGCCCAAATGGAAGAAGATGAACGGGTAAATCTGGATACGGAAGAATATTTCAGAAACCAGGGGGCGGAAATCATTCCTATCTTAGATTCTGCTGGTAAAGGAGATGGTTATCCGACATTTTATGATTACCGGCTTGATATAGACGGCACGGAGATTGTAGAGATTACGGAATATTCCGTAAAAGAGCAGGTGGAGAACCTCATTCACCGTTTTGACTTTGGAGAGCCGGTATTCAATGATTCGGAGTGGAGTTTACTTTACAATTATGCAGAGGCAACCGGGAGCATGGAACATACTTACCGTCTGGCACGGGAACTTCGTGACACCTTGCATGAACCGGATTCCCGGCTCCATGAACAGGTGATTGAAAATGCACGTAAGGAGATGGAATCCGCTGACATGGAGGCGGTATTTCAAAATGAAGAAGAAAAGGAACTGCTTACCGGGGAGGCAGACCGGTTTGGAATCTATCAGTTAAAAGAGGGAGAGGAGCTGCACTACCACCGGTTTGTGAACCTGGATATGCTGGAAAAAAGCGGTTTGCAGGTAGAAAAGGGGAATTATAAACTGATTTATACAGCGCCTTTGACGGAAAACCTGACCTTGGATGAGATTTTTGAGAGATTTAATCTGTTCCGGCCGGAGGATTTCACCGGACATTCCCTCTCCGTCAGTGACATTGTGCTGTTACACAAAAATGGAGAAAATCATGCTCAGTATGTAGACCGATTTGGATTCCGGGAAGTTCCCCAGTTTTTAGAACTGTTGCCGGAACGAGCGGCGGAGGAAGAACACCTCTTTGAGCAGCCGGAAATGCCCATTGCCTATCAAATCGGGGAGGGGTATTTTTCTATTCAGCCCACAGATGGAGGGTTTGATTATACCTTTTATCATGGGGATTTTACGGTGATGGATGGGGGAATCTATGAGAATTCTCAGATGCCTATGCAGGCGGCTGCAGAAGAACTTCTTCAGGAAAAAGGATTGCATCTGGAAGATGGGGTTGTGGTGGATTATGATATGTTTATGGAGCAGGTGGAAAAGGCAGAAACGATGGTGCCGGAGAAAACAGAGCCATCTTATTTGCCCGTGTACCGCTATCTGGCAGCCGATGCCTGGGAACATGGGGAATTGAAAGAATTCCGTGCGTCTATGAATGAAAATATAGCCTGCAAAACAGCCATTGAAACTGCAATCCGGGAAAACTTTGACGGGATGCGTTTGAATCATGATGCGGCGGTGAAAGTCGTGGAGAAATACGGGCCGGAACGGGTAAGCTATGTGCTTGCGAATACCATCCGGGAACTGGAATCTGACGGGCATATTTCCCGTGATAATAAGGCATGGGCGCAGACTATTCCCATCTATACGGAGCGGGAAGAAACTGCAGAATGTGTGGTTATAAGCCATCCGGCAGTGCTGGATGGTTTTATCGGGCTTGCCAGAGAAAAAATGCTGGAGCAGGAGCGAAAGGCGTTTCCCATGATTTCTGACCGGACACAGCCGGAGGCATCGTTACATCATATGAGTTGTGCAAATATTGAGGAAACGGTGCTGTCTTATGCCCAGAGTGTGGCAGAAGAGGCAGGAATTGAGGTGCAGATACGGGCGGCCAGAGTGTACGGGAGCCGTACCGCCGGGATTGAAAAAGCGGATTCTGACGTGGATGTGGTCCTTGAATTTCAGGGGGATATATCCGAGGATGGGTTCTTTAATCTGCTCCATGAGGAGGAACTGACGATTGGCGGTATGCTTGTGGATATGAATCCTATCACCCCGGCAAAATCCGGAACCATCGAGGAATTTCTTGCCAGGGCAAACGAATATTTGGAAGAGAAAGTCAAAAGCATGAGGGAAACAGCCTCTGACCGGAAAAAAGTGGATGTGGTGCAGGAATCACCGGCGCAGACGTTATCTTTTTATGTGGCGGAATGTATGGAATTTCCGAGGCTTGGGGAATATCACGATGGTTTGAATTTTGAAGAGGCTGTGGCTTTGTATGAGTCCATTCCGGAAGACCGGATGAGCGCCATCAAAGGAATCGGTTTTGTGTTGCACCGGGAGGATGAGCCGGAAGAGGATTTGTCTTCTGAACTGGTCAGCGGCGGGATGATGGATGTGGACATGATAAACCATGTGCCGGAATTTCGGGAAAGTCCTCTGGTGCAGTGGGCAATCCGGGAAGCGATTTCCACGTTTCCGGAAATCGAAGTGTGGGATCGGGAAACAAGAGTCAGGGAAAGGAAAGCCGTGGCGGAGGATTATACAAAGGACTGTGAAGTGTTGGCAGCGGAGCTGGATGATTTTGCAGAGGAAGTCGATCTTTACGAATACCGGGATTCGGTGGAAGATAAAGCGGAAAATATCCGAAAGATAAGCGCTGATCTGCGGTTGGGAAATACAGAGAGCATAAGGGAATGGTTACAGGAGGTGATGGAGGAAGAGGAACCCGTTGAAGATGTGAAAGCAGCACAGGATTTCTTACGGCGTATGGATGATCTGGCAGAGCGGAGGGAGAGAAATCCCCTGGCAAAGGTAGAAGAATTGGAAGAGGCGAACTATAACCAGATCGACGGAGTGCTGAATAATCAGAAAACGGAGAAAGGAACGGAAACAAAGGGGATGTCTATTATGGAAAGGCTGGCGGTTAATAAAGAGAAGATAGAAAGGCAGAGCCAGGGGGTAAAAGAGATGGAGAAAGGGCAGGAGAGAGGGAGGGAGTGATGAAATAGGATGTGGCAGTAGAGGGTGTAAAAGGTACTTTGTGTCAATGTTTTGCACTTAAGGGATAAGTTTATTAGAAGATGTATTTCCTTGACAAACATCCGAATTCGGAGTAAAATAAATATCTGAAATCGGATGTTTGAGAGGAAGAAAAATGACAAATGAACTTAGAAAACAAATAGAAACAATTATCATAAAACTGAAAGAACTGGATGCAGTTTACCATGCAGCGGCACTTAAATCAGGTGTTTCATATGGAGAGTTTTGTGTGTGGTCTGTGCTGATTGACACAGAACAAGAATATTCCCAACAGGAACTGGCTGATTTTCTGTCTTTTCCGATTCAAACCATTAATTCTATCATTATGAATTTAAAAAAGAGAGAACTTATTTATTTAGAGCATGTTCCGGGAAGTCGTAATAAAAAAGTAATTTGCCTGACGGAAAAAGGGGCGGAATATGGAAAAGAGAAAGTACTCTGGGTTCTTAAAGCAGAACAAAAAGCAATGGAAGAAACAGATGCCGAGGAAGTAAAAGCTTGTATTTCTATGTTGGGAAAATATATTCTTTCTTTGCGAAAACAACTTGATGAAATAGAAAAATGAATAATATAGTATCATCGGAGGACATGGTGCCGTAGCACCCATTTGCGAAAGCAGATCGTATGTCGATGAAGATGTCGGGTGAGCTCGGTTATTAAAAAATAACCGGGTTTCTTTTTTGAAATGTCTATTAGGAGGGGTAGAAGATG
>ERZ781275.1606-NODE-1606-length-13651-cov-4.633274_pt1 | contig 13651 bp, 14 predicted proteins | sample MGYA00375853_ERZ781275 | MGnify/ENA primary metagenome ERZ781275 (study PRJEB29790, sample SAMN03653691) | human gut metagenome | host: Homo sapiens | place: USA: Dallas, Texas | collected 2012-07-23 | study: EMG produced TPA metagenomics assembly of the Gut...
TTGCGGACATTTAAGAAGATATAAAAAGATAGTCAAAAAGACATATATAATTTATATGAATCATTAAAAATTAACCTAAGCAAAGGACTGTGTAAAGCACTATACATCAAGGCGGCCACAGCCTTTGTGAGGTTTTTCAGATAATGATGATAGTCATTTTTAATACATGATTTATTAACTGGGAAAGGAATCGATATTATGAATTTTACTCGAAAAATTATCTTATGTTTAATATTATTGGCAATGAATAACATATCGGTATTTGCGGAAGAAATGAATCTAAATCATATTGAAGATAACGATCTTGCTGAGGAAATCGAAATGTTTCAAAGGTACTATGATAATCCTGAGTCTTATGTTTTTCAGGATCAGGAGGGAAATGATATTGGTGATTTTGTATGGAGTCAAAGGGAATTGTTCAAAAAGGACCCATATCATACAACTGACAATATGATGGAAATAGTGTGCAGTGTTCAGGAAGATATTCCTTCCATAACTTTTTATTCAGCCAACACTGTAACCTGGTCAAGACAGAAAATTTATTATAAAAAAACAAAATACTGTCTATATACAGTCATTGGTACATATAATATTACAAATAAGAAAATAACTTCAGGGAAAGCAAGTGCCAAAATCATTGATAAGGGTGGAGCAATATATACAATCCAATATATGTCCAGCAATATCAAAAATTCAGGGAAAACAATAGTATACAATGTTAAGCATATAATAAATGGAGTTGTGTATAAAACAAATCATACAAAATCAATTTAATCAGTTATTTTTTTGTGTTATTATACCAAAGGGTGATAATAATGGATAACGGATTATACGCTTATATGTTAACATACTTCACAGTTACATTCATTGGCTATGGTTTCATATTTGAATTAACGAAAACACGAATTTATTTGAAAAATATAAAGCTTAAGTACATTTTTTATTTGATTTTAATCTTACTATTCATTATCAATATATTTGTTTTTATAAATATAACATGGATTGATGAATTTGGAGGTGTGGCTAGGTATAGTCCTGATACTTTTGAAGATTTTGCCGTATTACTTTTTATGTTTTTTCTTTTTCAGGAATCAAAAGGGAAGCGTGTCTTCTATTTATCACTTGGCTATACACTTGTTAAAAGTGCGGATATTCTTTATTCGTTTTTCAATAACATAGTTTTTCAGTATATGATAAATTTTGTGAATGAGGAATGGCTGAGCTATGCATTAATGTTATTATATCCGTTTTTTTATTTCTTGCTTTATATCGTTTTACGTAAAGTTCTTAAACATATGGTATTAGAAGATAAGGAATGGTGGGTTTTCAGTGTAATGTCACTCATTCTTCTAAGCTATTATTACTTTGTTATTGATTTTATGCCGAATGTAGATCCGGAAAATTTATTCTTATCTACGAGTATAGATTATATTTTGATTATATTTATGATAGGAATATTTTTCGTTTTCTTCTATTATTTAAAAATGCTGGATAAACAGAAAAAGGCATTACTTGATATGAAATTACATGAACAGGCTGAGCTATACAGATCAGAGCTTGCCACAAGAATTGAGGCAGCTATCAGTGAGAATAGAAAACTAAAGCATGATTTAAAAAATCATTTCATTATGCTAGAATCAACGATTAAGGTTGATGATGAGCTGGCATTGGAATATTTGCATGATATTATGGGAAAGATGGAAATTATAGATGTTCTTTCAACATCAAATTTGCATTTAAATTATCTGATAAATTCAAAAGTAGAAAAAATAAAATCACTAAATATTGATTTAACGTGTGATTTTAAAAATACGCTGGATTTTCTGAATCTTTTTGAATTGACAACAATCCTGGGAAATCTGATTGATAATGCAATAGAGGCTCAAAAATACGTAGAAAATAAAAGGTTTATAAAGCTTTCAACAAGAAAAAAAGCGGACATGGTAAGGCTTAGTATAGAAAATAGTTGTAATATAGAGGAAATTCATATGGATAATCAGAAGCTTATTACAAGTAAAGAAGATAAAGAAAATCACGGAATCGGTTTTCAGCGTGTTTGTGAAGTGGTGAAGGAGAAAAATGGCATTATTACAAGAACTGTTAATCATAAAATATTTATAGTGGAAATTGTATTGCCAATTGAAATGTTATCTTATTGAATGAGTATGTTTAGTATGATAGGAAGAGCATCTTGCAATAACAACGAATCTGACAAATAAAGACTATAAAAAAGATGTTATCTTCATAAAATCATAAAATAATATGATTTTATGTACATAAAAAAAGAAAATATTATGATTTTATGAATTTAAATTGATGATTTAGTATATGTCGACTGATAAATCTCCATAAAAATTGGAAGAAGTTTTAAGGCCGTCAAATACAAATATCAACTGACAGGAGTTATCAGAATTTCCAACAAATGCGTAAGTATGACTAAGAGATTTTGTGAAGGTTTTAAGACGTTATCGATATATAACATACTAAAAGAAAATAAAGGGAACGATAATATAATGAGTTATGAGATTTAGAATGATAATGGTGGCTATGTATACGGTACTGCTATTCGCATATATTATGAAAAGAGCTATTAATTCTATCATGAAATATTGTAGGAAAAGCAATACAAAAAAGGAGTATAGCATAGAATAAGAGGTTATATAGGACCAGCCAGTCACCAGCGTAGGACCGTATAAAATCAGAAAATGAACACAAAGATTCATCATAAATTGAGAAAACAGCTGTATACAAAATTGCTGTTTTTTTAAGCGTATCAGTGTAAGACTACGGAGCTGTTTAAAGATATATATACGATATACAAGAAGTATAAAATAAAACGATTCTCCATATAATCCTGCATAATGATTCGTGAGATAATAAAGATTCAGTGGCGTATGATCCGAGCCATTATAAAAATATAAGGATAGGCAGCCTCCAAAAATCATTAGGATTGTATAACCCGATTTGTATGAATATTTATTTAGTTTCCACATGCGGATACCTCTTCTTTATTGTTATGACTTTTTTATAGGAATGTTATGAAACATGAAAGCTTATTTCTACATCATTTAGGATTCTGCTTTTATATTCTTTTAAGGTTATTGTATACTTTACAGATTTGGTTGTTTATTTACATTTATTAAAGTACAATCAAAGCTCATGCAGAAAGCCGTTTTCTAATACAAATTTGCGGGTGAATGCGATATCATCAACGCCGTCATGTGCGCATATAATGACGGCTTTCTTTTGCCTGAGTAAAGCTTTGATTATTTCATTAAACGCATGAATACTTGCTTCATCCAGCCCTCTTGTCGGCTCGTCAAACAGGACTAGGTTCTGGTTTTCCATAATTGCTTGAATAATGCCAACCTTTTGCCGCATACCAATACTGTATTTTTTTATGGGAGTTTTCAAATCGTAATCTAGTTGAAACAGTCTGAATAAATTCTTTACAGTGCTTTCTTCATATGTGCCTTTTAGATTAAAAAGAAATTTTAGATTATAAACGGCTGTTTCTGTTTCGATATACTTTGGATTTTCTATCAATGCTCCAATCTGTGTGCCTTTGGATAGACGGATGCTTCCTTCATCCTGCATCAACAAACCAGCAATGATTTTTAGTAATGTGCTTTTTCCCGATCCATTGATTCCCTTTATATGAATTAAATCACCTTCATGAATTTCCAATTGGATTCCTTTTAAAACAGTATTCCCTTTGAAGCTTTTTTGAATATTATCAATTTTTATCATATACGTTCTCCATTTCGCTTGTAGATTCAGCATGATTTCTTATGGTACGCAGATACTGTGTTCTATACACCTTATCCTGTTGTATTTATAACGACTGCATATAAGCCTATATAGCAAATATATCAATAATGTAAAAAATAATGCTGTACTGGTAAATGAATACCAGCCAGTGTAATGCGCTTCTAATGGAAAGGTTGTCCCTGGTGTGATTAGATTTGCAGGTACCATGAAAGATAATAAAGAACGTATCGGAATCATACGACGGGTATAAGGCTCTAATTGTTGGACTATCACAGCACCTGTACACGGGTATAGAAGCATACTGGTTATTTGAACAAGAACTCCTGTGGAGTAAAAGATATATTCGTTTTTAATCAGCATGGACAGTGTGGAGATAAACATCAGAAAAATACCATAGCCTGCAGAGGATAGTAAAACAAAGATTAATAATTCTAAAACAGCATTCCTGCTGAAATACATTTCAGTACTTATAAAAAGGGAGGGAATCACTGATTCGTAGAAGAAATGCAGATATAATATAATGGATATCTGCAGGATCAGAAAAAAGATGAAGCCAGTTGAAAAAGATTTAATCAATACCCTTTTTAGATAGTCTTGTATGGAAATTCTTAATAAAATGAAATTAGAAAACCCTTTTTGTATCTGAAAGAATGTAGCTGAAACAAGTAGTGGTGCGATTATGAATAGAGCCGTAAAGACAAATAGCAGCATATCCATAGAAGTCATTTTATAAAATGCATAGATACCGTAATCGCCCGGATAGGAATTCTCGAGGGATGGATAATTGGTATACACTGTTAGAAAAGTTGAGAGTATAAGGATTGAATAACAGCATAAATAACGAAAGGCATTTTTTCTGGATTTTGTGAACATAGCAGACCTCTTCCTGTAAATAATATAAAATTTGCTTACAGTTAATTTAACGTAAGCTATAATAAAAAAGTTTGTTTTTAAATTATTTTCTAAAATTTTAATAAAACCAAACCTTTTTGGTTATTCATCCGTTAAACTATAAAGAGGAGAAAGGTGAGATGGTAGATGCAGGATAACATATTGATATCCAGGGCAAAGCATGGTGATCAGGAAGCGCTTGAAGAGCTCATTCGACGTTGGTATCAACCCATATATAAATACCTCGTGCGTAAGACTGGAAATACAAGCATCGCCTCTGATCTTACACAGGAAACGTTTCTGAAATTTGTTGAAAGCCTGCCGAGGTACTCTCCCTTAGCTGCATTTTCTACTTATATTCATACGATCGCCTATCATGTGTCTGTGGATTATTTTCGTAAGCATAAGGATTATCAGGTATATGACGATAAGCAGTGGGATATGCTGGAGGATAAACGAAATGGAGTGGATGAGAACTATTACCGTATGAAGGAGATTCTGTATAAGCTGCCGGATAAGCAGAGAGAATGTATTATTTTATATTATTATCAGGGCTTGAAATACCGCCAGATTGCTGAGGTTTTGAGCATCCCCGTATCGACGGCAAAAACGCGTGTGCGGACAGGATTACAAGCATGCAGGAAACTGTGGGAGGTAGAGGAATGAAAAAAATATTAGATTATTACACGGTGAAGGATGCGCCGCAGGACGAAATCGAGCAGTTTCTACAGACACTGCCCTTGCAGAATAAAGCTCCTCAAGCATGGGATCAAATGAAGCTGCAGTGGAAATGCATACCGAAATACTATATACTGCTATTATTTACTCTTACTGCATTTACGATTTACTATCTTTTCCATCGAACACCCGAACAATACAACAGAGAAGGCATTTGGGAAATTACGATGTATTATATGATTGGGTTTTTAGTTATTACAATTCCCCAGTTTACAAGAAGCGGGGAGTTTCAGATGGAAGAGCTGGAACGTAGCTGCCGGTATAGCTACATACAGATTTTATTTACGCGTATTCGTATGTTTGCATGTCTGTTTATCGCTATGCTATTCATTATCTGCATAGCTGCTGTTTTTTATATGCAGGAAGGTTATCTTGAACTAATACTGACCATCAGCTTTTCTCTTGTATTCGTTTGTGATGAAATTCTGCTGTTCCTGCGAAAAGCACGGCACTGGACAGGACCTGGTCTTATGAGTGGATGCTTTGTACTGACGTTTGGAACGATGCGTATACTATCTGAAATCATATTCTATCTATCCTGGAGCGTATTACTGCTATTTATCATCGTGTGTACGGCTGCAGGTATATATTTATGGAAGCAATTTAGAAGGGAGTATCAGAATAATGAAACTTTCAGTAGAGCATGTTACGAAGAAATATAAAGACAAAACAGCTGTTAACGATGTTACCTACGAATTCCATAACGGCATCTATGGGCTGCTGGGACCAAACGGAAGCGGGAAATCTACACTGATGCGTATGCTGTGCGATATCCTTCGCCCTACGCAGGGAATTATTAAATTGGATGATAAAGCGATTCATGCACTTGATGAGGATTACCGCGATATCCTTGGATATCTTCCACAGGAATTTGGGTATTATCCACAGTTCAGTGCACAGGATTTTCTGATGTATTTTGCCACACTAAAGGGCTTTGGAAAAGAAAAGGCTAAAAGAAGAGTGGATGAGGTTTTAGCTATGGTTTCTCTGAAAGCAGAAAAGAAGCATAAAATACGTACATTTTCCGGAGGTATGAAGCAACGCCTTGGAATTGCGCAGGCATTGTTGAATGATCCGAAAATACTGATTGTTGATGAGCCAACGGCAGGTCTTGATCCCAAGGAACGTACAAAATTCAAAAATATTCTGGCACGCTGTGCGAATGATAAAATCGTTATACTGTCAACCCATATCGTTTCGGATGTGGAGACAATAGCAACGGATATTCTGATTATGAAAGAGGGGACTTTGCTCTTAAATGGGAATAGGGAGGCTTTACTAAAAGATATAAAGGATAAGGTGTATACGTTCCTGGCACCGCCTTCAGATGTGGAAATGTGGAGTAAAAAGGGTATCATTACAGAAATGATACCCGTTGAACAGCAACTGCAAATACGGCTGATTGCACAGCAGCAGCCGACCGATCATGCCCAGCATGTGGCTGCCACTCTGGAGGATTTGTATCTTATGATATTCAGAGATCAGGAAACAGCATGCTGAGATATGAATTGTTAAAGCTCTGGAAGCGGCCTGTTGTATGGGCGGCCATCTGTTTTGTTATCCTGTTTCATGCAGTGAACTTAGGGATTGTAGCAAATGGTGAAACAAAAAAAGAGGATATGCATTGGGGGCATGTCTATGGCGGTATTATGGATGATAGCTGGCAGAGGAGCATACAAACAGAATATCAAAAATTTACAGAGGACAAATCGAATCAGATGAGCAAAAAAGAATTTCAGGAGGCTGGAGAGCAAGTTGGCTGGGCACAAAGTAAAATAGACAGGCTGTATAAAAATCCGGTAAATCGTTTAACTGAAGAGGCGCAGGATATGCCTCAATATAAAACACTGTCCTGGGCATATCAAAATACACATTTCAAAGAGAAATTGTCGGAATTCGTAAATCAGGAAATCGAAAGAATGCAGCAGCGCGCGCCTGCTTTTGATACTGCCAGAATTCAGCAGGCATATCAAAAACTCGAAAACAACTGGGAGGAATATCGCTTTGGTTACAATAAAGGCTGGATTGTTCTGCAGGAAGGCCCTGTTTTCATGCTGCGAACATATAGCATCATGATGATCGTACTGCTTTCCATTTTATTCTCACAGGAAAATGAATCACATGTCATGGAAACACTGCTTACGACAAAAAATGGAAAGAAGGGTATCCAAAGGGTGAAAGTAAAAGCAGCGCTGATCAGTGGAATGCTGGCTTGGTGCGGTTTACTTACTATACACGTATTACTTACGATTTTCTTTTTCGGTTTGGGAGATGGAGGAACATTTGTTCAGGATTTTATTATGAATGTCTGTCCTTATCTGCTTACTGCAGCACAGTTTTTCACAGTTCAGGCTATCATTAGCTTCAGTGCATCAGTGGTTATCGCTTTGTGTATGGCTCTGATAGGTGCTTATACAAAAAAGTCAAGTACCTGCATTATTATCATGGTTTTGATTCTATTGCTACCACCGTTTGCCAATAATACCAGCTTGCAAAATCTGGTATTGCTTCATCCATCCAATATATTATCCGGACGTTATCTGATCAGTTCCCTGAATTATGTGAATATAGGATTTACATATGTTCGTGCAGTCTATGCTGTCCCTGTGATTTTGCTTTTTTTGTCTGCAGTCTTTATGATATTGCTGCATATAAGAAACCCGGAAAATCATTTGGTATTAACTTTTGAAGATTAGAGGTGAGATCCTATGTTAACAATGATTCAAGCAGAGTTAAAGAAATATGTATTTAATCGTAAGGTTGCAGTTGTTCTCTTACTTGCACTTACAGTCTTTATAAATAAGCTATACATGTATGATGCTACTACTTATCAACAATATTTTGACGGTGGAAGCATTGCTATGCGGGAAAAGACCATTGCATATTGTAAAAACAGACAAATTTCTGCTACGCTAATAGATGATGATTTTCGTGAGAGAACAGCTAAGGAATATCGGGCATTCATAGACAAATACAGAGCCAGTGATGAGAAGATAGCAGCATTAATAACGGAATGGGAGAGCGATGATACGCTGGAATCTGTTCTTGCTAATCGGTATAATTATGATAATGTAATCTTGATGGTAGGAGGGGAAGAGAATGCTCCGGAAACAAAAGCTCCCTTTCTTGCTGATAAAATCGGCTATGTCAAAATGACAAGGAGCCTTGTAGAAGATGTTCGTGAGGATAATAAATATACTGATCATCCGCTCAGTGAAGCTCAGCTTCAACAGAAGGAACAGATGATTCAAAAAAATCTGGTGGATCAGCCGATAACCGGAGGTTATTCGCTGGGGGTTGATTATCTGATATCCATGAATCAGTTTCTGCCTTTCACGCTGGGGTTTGTACTCCTGGCCTGCTTTTATCGAATGTTTGCACAGGAAAAAAAGCGAAGAACAGACGCTATGATTCTGACATGTAAGTATGGGAAGAAAAGATATATTTATTCAAAACTGCTTACTGTATTCTTCGTTACGACTGTCTTATGGCTGATATTCCAGATTGTGAATCTTATGGGCTGTCAGCTCGTGTATGGTTTGGAGGGATGGGATGTGACATTCAATTCGAGTTTTAGCATCTCACCTTATGGCTTGACTTATCTGGAAATGTATTTATTTCGTTTACCTTTCAGTTATTTAGGCACACTGGCATTTGCTTACCTCATCTGCCTTCTCTCACAATGTACTCGCTCCATTCCAACCATGCTCACGGGACTGGTATTCATTGTTATAACAAGCTGGATCGTATATCCCTATGATAACTACACACTGTTGAATAAAATACAGCTTTTGCTACCTACACAGATTATGAGCGGATGGAATATTTTTCGAGAATATAACGCCTATGATATATTCGGTGTGAATGTTTTATATCCGTCAATAGCAGGAATAGCTATTGCTGTATATCTTGTCGTTTTTATGATAGGAATTTATTTGTTAATGCAGAACAGACAAATCAAGAATGGATGATGTGCAACATTATAGTTGCTTATCCTATGAAAAAGAGACGCTTCACAAAACGGGTTCTTTCTTCTTTTAGGGTGTATGCAAAAGGGAGAATTCAACTTCTATTGATAAACAAATGGTGTTGAACTCTCCCTGTTATAAGGTTACCTACAATCGAGAAGGAACCCACAACGAAATCCCTTTTCTTTTATGTCATATATAATATAAATTTCGGTATAAGGATCGAAGCTTCCCATAATCCTAAAGCTGAAACAATATACCCACAGCGGCGGAAGCTGCAATGCATAAGATAGGATGCCACTTTCGCTTATTGGATAAATAAAAGATAGCAGCAAACAGCAGAATGCACGGCCATTTGACCATTTCTATAAAATTTTCGCTATCCTGAAATAAAGCAGCGATGAAAATCGTTATACCGGCAGAGGCGATGAGTGCGGTGACAGCAGGACGAATACCATAGAAAACAGATTTCACCAGCTCACTGTCCTTAAATTTTTTCAGAAACTGCGCAACGATACAGATTACGATGATGCTTGGCGCAACCAGTCCAAGCGTCGCAACAATACCGCCCAGCACACCATTGATATGATATCCGGTGTAGGTTGCCATATTGATACCGATGGCACCTGGTGTTGATTCACTCACCGCAATCATGTCAGTCAGCATATCTGCAGTAAACCAGTGATATTTATTCATCATTTCCGTAAGAAACGGTATGGTAGCCAGTCCCCCTCCAAGGGCAAACAGGCCGGTTTTGAAAAATTCGTAGAAGGCAAGCAGCAATAGTTCCAGATTCATTCCTTTACCTCCCTGCGTCGCAACGCACAGACAATCACACCGAGTAATGCGGCGATGATAACAACAAGAACGGTTGATACGCTGGTAAAGGTAATTGCGGCAAGGACAACGGCGAATAACACGATACCGAAGGCATCCTTGATACCACTCTTCCAGAGCTTGACTACGGCATTCAAAACAAGTACACATACCGCTACACGAATACCTGCTAAAGCATGCTGAACAACTGCAAGTGAGGAATAGGTGGTAAGCACAGAAGCAATCAATAAAATAATAATGATGCTTGGCGTAACTACACCCAGCGTTGCGATAATAGCACCAAGGATTCCTTTCTCATAAAAGCCGATAAACGTTGCTGTATTTACCATGATGATACCCGGTGTACACTGTGCAACCGCATAGTAATCCATGATTTCCTCTTCAGTGGCCCAATGCTTTTTATCCACAATTTCCTTCTGGATCAGCGGCAGCATGGCATAACCTCCGCCAAAGGTAAAGGCTCCTATCCGCATAAAGACAGAAAACAGTTCCCAGTAAATTTTCATAAACACCCTCATTTCCATATAAAGAATACCCATATTATACAAAAAACAAACATAAATACAAGAAGTGCAGGTGTTTTTTCCTTGATATTGGAAATATTTCACCGGGTGTGGGATTGTAAGAGAAAGCGCTACACTATATAATAATACATATGGAGGATTACCTATGTTCAATATATATCATCAACCCTATGCCAGAGGTCGTTATCCGATTGTAGCCGCAAACGGTGTTGTGGCCACTGGAAACAATCTTGCTGCCGCTGCAGGTCTGCAAATCCTGCGGGAGGGCGGTAATGCAATCGATGCCGCGATTGCGACAGCCGCAACACTTACCGTTGTTGAGCCTACTGCAAATGGTATCGGCTCCGATGCCTTTGCTATTGTCTGGTACAAGAATGCCATGTATGGTCTGAACAGCTCAGGCTGTGCACCTATGGAAATTTCAATAGAAAAACTGAAGGAACAGGGGATCACGGAAATGCCGAAGCATGGATGGACACCGGTAACCGTTCCGGGAGCACCGAAGGCGTGGGCAGAATTAAGCAATCGATTTGGAAAGCTGCCCTTTGCACAGGTACTCGCACCAGCAATCACCTATGCCCGTGAAGGTTATCCGGTACCGCCGGAGCTTTCCAGATTGTGGAAGATGGCTGTCAGAAGCTATGCGGATAAAAAGGATGATCCAGTGTTCCGGCAATGGTTTCAGACTTTTACCTTTGATCGAGCAGCACCGCAAGTCGGTCAGCTGGTTAAGCTTCCCGATCATGCGAAAACACTTGAGAAAATAGCAGAAACACAAGCAGCTTCTTTATATGAAGGAGAGCTTGCGCAGCGTATCGAAGAGGATAGTATTGCACACGGTGGTTATCTGCGAAAAAAGGATCTGCAGCAGCATAAGGCAATATGGGTGGATCCGGTTTCTGTACACTATCATGGCTATGACGTTTGGGAGCTGCCGCCTAATGGACAGGGAATTGTCGCATTGATGGCATTGAATATATTAAAGGAATTCCAGTTTGCCCAGCGGGATGAGGAATTGTTTCATCATCAGTTTGAAGCAATGAAAATGGCCTTCGCAGACGGCTTGCATCATATCACAGATGCGAAGCATATGAAAGCCGAAGTACAAAGCCTGTTACATACAGCCTATGGCAGAGAGCGCTCGCAGGAAATTGCATATTTCGCCAAACAGCCTGCAGTTCACATGCCGCCGAAAAGCGGTACCGTATATTTATGTACAGCAGACAGGGAAGGAAATATGGTATCCTTCATTCAAAGCAATTATATGGGCTTTGGCAGTGGAGTTGTAGTAAAGGACACTGGAATCGCCCTTCAAAACCGCGGACATGATTTCTCTTTGGATCCCAATCATGTTAATGCTCTTGCTCCCGGAAAGCGAACCTACCATACCATCATTCCCGGATTTCTTACAAAGAATGGAAAAGCAGTTGGTCCATTTGGCGTTATGGGCGGATACATGCAGCCGCAGGGACATGTGCAGGTGGTTATGAATATGATTGATTTTCATTTGAATCCACAGCAGGCGCTGGATGCCCCACGATGGCAATGGGTAAAGGATAAAAAATTTATTATAGAGGACAGCTTTGATTACAACATTGCAAGAAGGCTACAGGAGCGCGGTCATCAACTTCAGGTGGATTTGGAAACTGCCAGTTTCGGGCGCGGACAAATTATCGTGCGACTGGATAATGGTGCACTGATGGCAGGAAGTGAATCAAGAACAGACAGCAGCATCGCCTGCTGGTAATGGCAATAGAGGAAAAGACAGGGGTATATATATGCAGACCGTTTACCATATAGCATTATTGGATGATGAACCATGCTATACAAATATGATACGTGAAAAAATAGAAGCTTTTGAGTTAGAGGAACAGCTTTTCATAGATACATATAATAATGTTCATGATTTTTTGAGAAGTAAACATATATATGACATACTTCTGCTGGATATTGAAATGCCGGGAATGGATGGTATTCATCTCGCTAAATACATCGCCAACGAACGGACACTGGTGATATATGTAACGAATTATGCAGATCGTATGGAGGATGCATTTGGAATCAACGTATTTCGCTATGTTTTGAAATCCAAAATAGATGAAAAGCTGAAAAGGACCCTGCAGGATGCTTTTGAGTTTTTACAGGATAACGCAGATTTCAAGATACGTACAGATGGCGGTTATGAGATGCTGGCACAAAAAGATATCATTTATATGGAGTATTTCTCCAAGGATATCTATGCTTATACCAAGGATCGTGAATACATATTCCGTATGTATTCAATGGAGCGCATGATGAATGAATTAAACAGTCGCTTTGTTCAAATCAATCGTGCCAATATTGTTAATATAGAATATATCCGTTCCATTCGAGGGTTTGAACTGCATCTGCAGGGCATTGATCGCATACTGAAAATCAGCAGGCGACGTAAGAACGAAATTATGGATGCTTTATTTCAAATGACGACAAAATTATGATGTCGTCATTTTTGAATAAGAAAACCCCCAGATAGTCTGGGGGGCAGGTACAATCAGGAGATGATAAGAGATAACTGTTCTCAGTAATTTCTTGAATATGAAGCCAACAATGTGAGTAAAATCACCATGAAATGGGAATTCGTAAACTTAATCCAGTATGATACATAGGAACAGACCAGCGCTGGTGTCTTATAGTTTCTATGTCTTTTGATTTATAAAGTGCATGTTGCTGTTGTAGATTGTACTTACAGTATACTGTTGGTGAAAGAAATGTAGAGAGGTTTCTTACCAGATAATTCAGTAGGCTTTCTTAGGTTTATCTAGTACAGCAGAAACGTCTTGCTTAACGAACGAGTGATTTGAATAATTTTACTGTACTTTACAAGCATTTGTGATACACTGATGATACAAAAAAGGAGGGGCTGTTCCATGAAAAAATATTTAA
>ERZ781275.1608-NODE-1608-length-13619-cov-5.133368_pt1 | contig 13619 bp, 13 predicted proteins | sample MGYA00375853_ERZ781275 | MGnify/ENA primary metagenome ERZ781275 (study PRJEB29790, sample SAMN03653691) | human gut metagenome | host: Homo sapiens | place: USA: Dallas, Texas | collected 2012-07-23 | study: EMG produced TPA metagenomics assembly of the Gut...
TGCGGAACACCTCATAAAGCTGCTGCTCCAGTTCCCGGCGTTTGGCCGCTTCCTGTTCCGGTGTGAACACCGGGGAGAGGTTTTCCAGCGGGATTTCCCTGCCTTGAAAAGTCACAACCTCTGTTTCCTTTTTGTATCTGATATTGCTTATCATCAATCACCTTTCCTTTCCATAATGCGGCTGACGCTTTAGTTCCGCCAGCACCTCCGGCGGGATACGGTCAACCAGCCGTTGAATGTTCCGCAGTTCGCTTTCCAGCTTCGCCCGTTCCAGCTTGTCTTTCATCTTGCCGCTCTCGCCGGCCTTTGCCCTTGCTTCCAGCTTCCGGTTTTCTTCCAGCAGGTCATTTATCGTAACCTTGTATTTTTTGAGCTGCCCGGAGAAGTTTTCCATCTGCGGGAACCACTTTTTCAGCATGGCAAGGGCTTCCTCTTTTTTCTTCCCGGCGTTCAGCGGGTTAATGCCGTCAAGGGCGGCTTCAATGGCTTTCGCCTGCCGGGAGAGGGAAACCGCCTGCTTGAACAGCCGGGTGGGGATATGCTTCCGGCCTGTCCTGCTGGCACTCTCGCCCCGCTCCAGGTCTGGGTACTGCTCCACCATATAGGCGTGAAAATCGTCCTGCCACTTCGTCAGATTGGCCCGGTTGCCTATGATTTCTTTGGCGCACAGGCGGTTGTCCTTTGTCAGCGGAACAAAGGTCAAATGCAGGTGGGGCGTTTTCTCGTCCATGTGTACCACCGCCGACACGATATTCTCCCGACCCACCCGGCCAATGAGGAAATCCGCCGCCCTCTGGAAAAACGCTTGCATCTCCTTTGGCGACTTCTTCTTGAAAAACTCCGGGCTGGCGGTAATGAGCGTATCGACAAACCGGGTACTGTCCCTGCGTGTCCTGCACCCGGCCTGTTCAATGCGGCTCTGGATGAAACGGTAGTATCTGCCCTCCGGCTTGACGATATGGAAGTTGTATTTACTCCGGCTGGTGTCAATGTCGGGGTTGCTGGCGTACTGTTCCTTTTGCCGCTCATGGTGGGCTTCCAGCGGTCTTGCCGGGTTGCCCTTATGCTTCTCAAATCGCAAAATTGCGTGCTGTGCCATAAACTCCTTTCCCCATTCCTTTCCTATCCGGGGTCTTCCACAGGGAAAATCTCACAGGAATTAGCTCGGATAGGATTGGAATGGATAAGATATAAATCAATCGTTTTAATCTCTGTATATCTATCTTCCGTCCGGTTTTCGTACTTCAAGAGGGTGATTACCGTACTACATGGGTACGGTTTTCAGCCCTCCGGCGTACCGGAGCCGGATTTCTTGAAGTCGGTGTTTGAAACCGCTTCATAGGATTTTGGATAGATACGGTTGGGTTTTCCACAGCCCTGTTTCTGTATCTCCACAAGCCCCGCATACTGCAATTCCCGCAGGGTGTTGACGGCTTTCTGCCGCCCACAGTGGAGCAAGTCCACCACCTCACAGATGGGATAGTACAGGTAAATGCGCCCGTACTCGTCCACCCACCCGTTTTTCCGGGATAGCTCTGTCCGGCGCAGGATAAAGGCGTACAGCAGCTTTGCTTCATTGGACAGGGGCTTGAATGTAGGGGCTTCAAAGAGGAAATTCGGGAGCCGAGTGAAGCTGAACGCCTTTTCCGGCTGATGGATATAAATGGTGTTTGTCATACTGTGTTTTGTGGACAGTTAGAAGCCCGTTTTCCGGGGTGGGCGATACTTTATACCACCTGCCCCGGTTTGGGACTTGAGGAGCCTTATAAATAAAGGCTTTTCCCCCGCCTAACTGTCCACGCTCGACCTCCTTTTCCGTTCACTTTCCGCTTTCTGCCGCCTGTGAACCCTGGCGGCGCAATCCGGGCAGTATTTCCCCCGGTTGGATTTTGGGAGAAAGGCTTGTCCGCATATGGCGCAGCGTTTCGTGTCCTTATCCCGGAAAATCTCCGCCTCCAGCGTCCCGTCCAGCGGCAAGACCGCCCAGCGGAACCACTTGCAGCAGACGGAACAGGAGATCTTCTGCGGGCAGGCGCAGGTGTCCCCGTCGTCAAGGACAATGCAGTTGCCGTCCTCACAGCAACAGCACTCCCGGCGTATCAGGCTGGCCGCCTGTTTCCTCTGCGCCGGTGTCATGCGGTAAAGGGAACCGTCCGGCCTGCGTTCCAGCGGCGGCAAGTCTTTATAGGGGCTATCTCTCATGCGTTCCCTCCGTTTTACTTTCCGTTGCCGTTTTCCCCGAAAAGGTTTCCTGCCCCATTCCTGCGGCGTGTTCCGGCGTTGGCACGCTCCCCGCAGCTTCGGGACATTTTGTCTCGAAGTCCGGTTCCTTGCGGTGCTTCCCCAGCCGGGGTATTCCTTTTCGGACGGTCATTCTGTTTTCAAGGTGCTGTCCATCGATGAACTACCCTAAGTCTACACGAAAAAAATGCAATTCCCGGAATTTTGCGAGAATTGCATTTTGATGAAGTTTGCACTTTGGAAATTGCATTTTTGCAATCATTCTGTATAATGGAAGTATGCGGAGGAGGTGCGTATCTATGGCTTTACCCGGAACACCCGGACAGCGGATTTCCGATTTATGCAACGGGAACCACATCACACAAAAGGAACTTGCGGAGAAGATAGGGGTTTCCGCTTCCCAGTTGAGCCGCATTGTCAGCGGCGAAACAAGAACGGTCAGCAGTGATATTCTCATAGGCGTGGCAAAGGAATTTAAGGTATCGACAGACTACATACTGGGTTTATCCACCGTGAGCGTCCGTAAAAGCTACGATATTTCTGAATTAGGCTTGTCCGAGGGAGCCGTGAGGGGGCTCGTGACGGGTGCTGTTGATGTGCAAATCCTCAACCGCCTGTTGGAACACAGGAATTTTCCTAAGCTGATAGATTTGATACGGATTTATTTTCAGGACACAGCGGCAAAAGGCATAACAGCAAGAAACCAGCTTATCGAGATAGCAACGGCTTCCCTGTCCGACCTGATGAAAGAACACCCGGAACACCGGGTGGAAGCAAAGCAGGATTTACAGCTTTTGAACGCCCAGAAGATGGGGGAACATGAGGCGGAGATTGAGAAAATCAAAAATGTGTTCCTTGCTATCCTGCGGGATATTAAGAAAGACATTGACAACGGGGAACAGCCGGGAGAAGCTGTGACCGCCGCGATGTTCCAAGCCATGCGGGACGCATTGGCGGAACAGAAGCAAAACCCGCTTTCCATTGACGATGTAGCGGCGATGGTTGCCGGACAGATCGGACAGCTTACGCCGATGGATGAAGAAACTGCCGACCTGTTCAAGCAGTTGGCAAAAAAGATGATGAAAGGAATAGAATAATAGCCTGTTATTCGAGATAATAATATGCCATTAGTAAAGCATGACTACCCTGTTTTAGAGTACGATACCGCATCAAAAGCTGTTTTTCAGCCGGGAAATGGGAAAAAATGTTTTCCTACAAAAGCAGTGTTTGCTTTTTTAGGAGACGAGGTTGAAAATTATGCACATACCCATGATGGAATACAGATAGATGAATTTGAAAGTGCAACAAGACGATATCCTATTTATGAATGTCTTTATAATCAGGAGAAAATATGTCTATGTCCGGCTCCTGTGGGAAGTGCTGCTGCCGTCCAAGTTTTAGAATATTTAATTGCAGGGGGTGTAACAAAGATTATTTCCGTCGGCTCCTGCGGCGTATTGGAAGACATCCCGGAAAATAGATTTTTGATACCTGTTTCTGCATTGAGAGATGAGGGAACATCTTACCATTATCTTCCTCCCTCCCGAGAAGTAGAGATTTCAAAGGCTGGTATAAATGCGATTGAATCTGCTTTAAGCCAAAAGAATATACCATATTGGGAAGTTAAAACATGGACAACAGACGGTTTTTATCGAGAAACAGTAGAAATGGTTCAGTATCGGAAAGAAGAGGGATGTCAAGTAGTAGAAATGGAATGTTCCGCATTGGCGGCGTGTGCAAAATTTAGAAAAGTTACATGGGCTATGCTGCTTTTTTCAGCCGATACTCTTGCAGACCCTCATAAATACCAAGAAAGAGAATGGGGAAAAACAAGTATATCCATAGCCTTAGAATTAGCCTTAGACGCTGTTTTATCAGTTGTTGAGGAGTAAAAATAAATACATATAGGAGTTACAATGAATATAAATGAATTTCCACAACAAGTAAATCAAGTTATTTCAATAGCAGAAACCATATTACAAGGTCAAATATTGGGGATATATTTATATGGTTCAGCAACAATGAATGGGCTGCGTCCAGATAGTGATATAGATATACTGATAATTACTAAACAAGAATTGAGTAATTCAATCAGAGCAGATCTAACAAAGCAATTATTGAAAATTTCTGGCTCCGTAGGCTGTATTGAAAAAAGACCTTTAGAGGTAACTATTATCAATCAATCTGATATTGTTCCGTTGCAATTTCCGCCAAAATGTCAGTATATGTATGGTGAATGGCTAAGGGGAGAGATGGAAGCAGGAGAATATCCGCAAGCCTGCAATGACCCAGATATAATGATTTTATTATGGCAAGCAAGAAAAAATAGCATAACTTTGAAGGGGGCGGAAAGCAAAGAGCTTATTCCCGCTATCCCATTTCACGAAATTAAAAAAGCAATTCGGTTTTCTTTACCTGGTTTGATTTCCAGCTTTAAGGGTGATGAAAGAAATGTGTTATTAACCTTATCACGAATGTGGTTTACTTTAGTAACAGAAGAAATCACGACAAAAGATGTTGCCGCAAAATGGGTAATTTTAAAATTGCCGGAGAGATTTCCCCCCCTGCTAACAACGGCAAAGGAAGCTTATTTGGGAAATTTGTCTGATGAATGGGAGACAGTAGAAAAGGAAGCGATGGCACTTGTAGAATATATGAAAAAACAAATTGAGGAATTACTTAGAACAGAGTAGCAAAGTTAGCGGGGCCAATCAACGGTCAAGATGAACGGCGCATAAATGCGCCGCCGTTGACAGTCCCGCCCGTCTTTGCTGATGGGCAATCAAGGCGGGAAAGCCCTAAAATGGCTTCCCGCCCATTTCAATCTTGAGAGAAGAAACGCTCCAAAATCAGAAAGAGAGCGGTAAATCTGAATTGCGAGGGAGAATGTAGATGAATCAAGGAAGAATTATTGTGATTACAGGTTCGCCGGGAACAGGAAAGACAACAACTGCGTCGATTGTCGCAAAAGAATCGAACATGGATAAATCTGTGCATATGCACACAGACGACTTTTTTCATTATTTAAGCAAAGGAGCAATACCGCCGCATTTACCAGAGTCCAACGAACAAAATTTAGTTGTCATTGAAGCCTTTTTAGAAGCTGCAAAGCGCTATGCCCGCGGCGGATATGATGTAATTGTAGATGGGATTGTCGGGCCATGGTTTTTGGAGCCATGGAAAGCTCTTGTTCGGGAACATTATGAGGTGCATTATATTATTTTAAGGGCAAGTAAGGAAGAAACCTTAAAGCGGGCTGTTGAACGCTCAAAGTTAGACCGAAAAACAAATATCGAATTGGTAGAAACAATGTGGGAGCAATTTTGCAATCTGGGAATATATGAATCGAATGTTGTAGATACGACCAATTATTCCATTCAAGAAACTGTTTCCGCAGTACAAGAAAAAATCGCAAGTAGGGCAGCATTGTTGTCTTAGATTGTTTTGGTGCAATTCCCATTTATCGAGCAGATGAAGTTGGGGAGCCGCCTGGAGGCGGCGGTGCCGAAGGATAAAATAGGAGATGTTAAGGTTATGAATAATGAATACGATAATGAGAAGTTTTTTGAAGAATATGCAAAGATGTCCCGCAGTAAAGAGGGGTTAAAAGCTGCTGGTGAATGGCATCAATTAAAACCTTTGTTTAAATAAATACTAATTACATTAAACATAATTATTCCTAATACCATACTTAAATAAAATCACCACGCTACAGCTAGCACCCCTATGCCTTCGCTTATATTGATGACAGCATATCGAAAATGAATTTCAAAATCAACAAAAAAGTATACTTTTTTCTCGATCAGATTTTTATATTTATATAATAAAATCATATAGATAAAATATTACACATAATATATTAATATAACATATTGAAATATAACGTAAAAATATTTAACTCATCATACCAAAAAGATAATCGTATTTTTCCTAAAAAAATATATATTTAAACATGATATAAGTTTTATATTCTTCTAACGCATTCTCAATTTCCAGCAGTTATCGCCGCCGCTGTACTCAATTTTCTCCCATAGTTCCCGATACCGCGCATTCCGTTCCAAGTCCCTGTCTCCTGCCGGGCCGAAGGCGTAATTCACCGTGCGCTCGGCATACCGTTGCCAGTTCCGCCCGGTCGGGGAGTCCCGGATGGTCGGGGCGCAAACACGGATGGTTTCTTCCACGGACTCCCGACTGTGGCCGTTTGCCCGCATCCGCAAGGCAATCATGGCGTCCACGCGGGAATAGTCCTCAATGCTCAGATGCCTGCGGATGTTCTCCAAATGGGTATAATAGGCTGATACCGGTTCACCGGGCAAAAAATTCTGCATTTGTAAAGTCCGGCGCTCGGCTTTCCGTTTTTCGGCAGCCTCTGCGTACTCACGGTCAATCCTTCTGGCCAGAGTCAATGCCTTGCCGCACTCCCGACGCTCCGCGAACAGGAGCCTTACCTGGGGATAGCTGCCGTCTTCCCGCCGATGCTTCGGCTTGCGGTTCTCGAACCCCGGCGCACGATGCGGATGGATACAGCCGCATAGCTTTTTGTCGCCGTACTCCCGGTTCAGGCGTTCCGTAATGCGGTTGCCCACATCCCGGTCAAAGTCCGTGCCCAGCTTGGGGATGGTCAGCAGACATTGGTAATTGCCCGGAGAGCTTTCCAGCACCACGGCGGGCCGGAAGCCGTCCTCCTGCAATCTCTTCAAACTGTCGCGGCTCATATCGTCAATAAGAATGTGATGCCAGTCATCCGATAGCGGCGTGTAGTAGATATTTTCACCCCGCTTCTGGAAGCGCAGCATCTCCGGTATATGAGCCTCCAACTCCTCCGGCGTGAAACCTCTGCTCATGCCTCCTTTCTTATCCAGAATAAACGCCTTCTTACCGCCGTCCTCATCCATCTTGATGCAAGTCACACGATAGCGATCCGCGTTCACGGCGGCGGCATAGTTCCTGAAATCTGAGATTTCCAGCATGGCCTCCGCTCCCTGGGCCGCCCCCTGCGGGGCGGGCGGGGTGTGTCTCTCCTGTTCCGAAGCGGTACGATACCGCCAACGTGCCGCTTCCTTCATCATGCCCTGTATCCGCAACCAGTTCTCAAAACGCGGCTTGCCTCCTCGCGCTTTTTTCCGGCCTGAATGAAAGGAAAGCCGCTCCATTTTCTGCTGCACCGTCAGGCAATGCCGGGCGATATTCAGAACAGGCAGGCCATATTTCGCCAGACGGGAAAGCGCCCTTTTTCGCTCAAACCTGTGCCGCTCCTTCATGCGGACAAGCCCGACATTCTCCCCTGCTTCGGCTTTTTTCAGCACTCCGGCGAACTCTTTCTGATAGACTTTCCATTCTTCGAGATTGACGGAACTCACCGGTTCAGGGGCAATTTTCTCCAAGGCAACAGAGTAGCTCCCCTCTTCAAACTCGCCCCATTTTTTGCAGAGCCTGCCCATGCTGAACGCCCTATCCACGGACGAGGCTTTTACGGCAATGTCCCCCACAAAGATGACGGCTCCGGAACCTTTTTTCTCGAAACGCAAACCGACTCCAGCCAGTTTCTCATGCAGTTCAGCCCACGACCGCGCGTTTTTTATGATGTCGTGCCCACGTTCCTGCGCAATGCGCTGGGCGGATTTTTCGCCGGTGGCGTGTTCAAAATCCAGCGCGGCCTGCTTCGGTTTTATTTCACGGGCTGTCCTTCTTCGCGCCAGCTCTCCATTTTCCAGTACCGTATACATGGAGTTTTCTTCGCTGGCCCATCCCTGTTTGTGTTCAATGAACGCCACGATTTTATGCGCTTCCCGAATATCGAACCCCCTGTGCGGCTGCACAACTTTTCCGCTTTCGGGATTCATACGGTTCACCGCAATATGAAGATGATAATTGTCCGTATCGTAGTGCAGCCCATAGACAGTCTGGTGTCCGGTCAAGCCCATCCTTTCAAGAAAAATATCCACCAATTCCTCCACCTGTTCTCTGGTAGGCTGTTCGCTTTCCTGCCAGGAAAACATCCAGTGCTGTACCGGCATATTGCTGTGCGCGGACTCCCGCGCAAGGGCAATCATTTCCATCTTCTGACCGGTATGAGTCGCTGAAAGAAAACCTCTTCCACCCGCGTATTCGATTTTCTCCAGCGGGTTTTTGTTGTGGGGAAACCGGATATAGTCCACCAGATCGCCTATCTGCCACGCCTTGGGCTTTTCAGCTTTCGTATTCTTGATTTTCTTGACAATCATGATGACAACGCAACGAAATTTTCTGAATGGCCCATGTCAAATTGCGCAGAGCGTCCTCCTGCCTTTCAAAAACACCGGGGGGAGCTTTGGCCTGCCGAAGCGTCTCAAAATTGTGCTTGAGCAATCCGCCGATACGCCGCAATTCCGCAATGGTGTTCAAATCGGTATGGGCGGCAATTCTGCCTCCGAAAAAACGCCGCCGTATGTATTCCGACAGAGACAATCCGGCGATTTCCGCCTGCTCCATGAGGCGCGTTTTTTCCTCGGCGGTCACTCGGAGAGTGAGCAGGATGTTGGCGGCATACCTGCCGCCTCCCTTCGTGCCTTTTCTGCCTTTCATGTCTTTTGCCTTTGGAATGCGAGAAGCGAAGCGCCGAGCATTCCGGGAGTCCAGAGGGCGTCAGCCTTCTGGCAGGATGGTAGTTGTGTATTACAACTACCATCCTGCCACGAAGAACCCGTATCGTGCAGTGGTAAAATTATGAAAAAATATATCCTTGGTGTATGTTGCTTATAATTTCCCCCAAGGAGGCAGAAACATGGCTTCAAGCAAAAAAATCCGGCCGGAACAGCTCACAAGAGCCAGAAAACTGCTTCACGATTTGCCAGAGAAGGAAGATGGAAAAACCAGACCTGAAGCCGCTGAATTTCTTGAGAGTGACTTCAGAAAAGCTCTTGATAAAGGGTACAGTCCAAAAGAACTCAGCCAGCTTCTAAAAAACGAGGGAATCATTATTCCCGCGTATCTCATCAAACGCTATTTCCGTGAAACTGCGGACGCTCCTCGTCAAAAAAAGTCTCAGGCGTCCGCGCAAAAAACGGCTCCGGCAAAACAATCTTTTGTCGTGCCGGATTTACCGGATGAGGAGTTATGAGCATGAATGCGTCAATTTTCTATGTCGGCGGCAGTAAAGGCGGGGTCGGAAAAAGCAAACTCGCTTTTGCCTTAATCGACTACCTTCTTGATGAAGAAAAGCAGGTAGTTTTATTGGAAACCGATACCTCGAACCCTGATGTTTTCAAGGCGCACCAGCCGCATGAAAACGATAGGCTGATATGCAAAGAAGCAGACTTGGACAGCGCGGATGGCTGGATAGAACTTGTCAACGCCGCCGACGAATTTCCCAACCATTATCTGGTGATAAATTCAGCGGCCAGAAGCAATATCGGCCTTGCCAAATATGGGGCTACGCTACGGGAAACTCTGGCTGAACTGGACAGAAATCTTCTGACATTCTGGATTATCAACCGGCAGCGGGACTCCATCGAATTGTTACGCGGCTTCCTGAATGTCTTCCCCGATGCCTTGGTTCATGTCTGCCGAAATCTGTACTTTGGTGAACCTGAAAAATTTGAAAGGTACAACAGTTCAAAGTCCAGAGAACTTATTGAACGCAAAGGGCAGACTCTGGATTTTCCCGATTTGGGAGATCGGGTAGCCGACAAGTTGTATTCCGGCAGAATGTCCATCAGAAAAGCACTCGCCGAGTTACCTATTGGAGATCGGGCGGAGTTACGACGCTGGAAAATTGCCTGTGCGGAAATGTTCCGTAAGGCTCTCAATGTGGAGGAATAACATGGAAGGGGAAACTCTTGCTCGTTTGGAAAAGCTGCTTGGCCGCGAACTTGGAAACGCGGAAAAAACACGACTGCAACGGATACAGGATATTTTGAAAATCGGCCCCAATGACGCCTTGTGGAGCATCATTGTGGCACTGGAATATCAGCGCACTTACTATGAAGAACTACCGGAAAAAATTCGTGAGGTTTCGATGGAGGCCATCACGGAACTTACGAAGGTTACGAAAAAATCCACCATCCAACCTGGAAGCACACGAGAAGAAAAAGAGCCGAATCTGGTAAAGCACCTTCCCATAAAAACCCTCATCCCAATATGCCTTCCCTGGGGAACCTCTATACTCTGCCTGTTACTACTGTATGGAAGTCTATCCATGTGGGCAGGTTTTTCCATTGGCTACGAACAGCCCCTGCCACCTGTATTGCTCTTGAAAATGCCGGTGGGTCTTCTTATGGGGATACTCTGCATGATGGGAAGCATATTCGCGGGAATTTTGGCCGCAAAAACCTTTAGCGAGGGAGATAGGTCATGGCGTAAACAAGCATTCATAGCGACGGGGCTACTTGTACCAAGCGTATGGAGCATAACCGTTTCTATCTTTTAAATAATATATAAATTCAATAGATTAAATATTAAGAACAGCCCTTTCATACACCTTTTAAGGTGCTTTGAAAGGGCTATTTTTCGACATTGCTGAAAACTCCCCAATTTCAAAGATTCCCTTGTTTACGAGCTTGTTGAAAACGGATTTTTCAATTTACATAATCTTACCACTGCCCCTCGAAAATCCACCATGCTACAGCTTATATCCGAATACCGATTTTGCGGAGGTTGTAGCTATGAAAAGACTTTCGATGCGACAGCGGCAAATCGTCATGCTGATGATCCAGGGTAAATGTCCCAAAAGACATTGCCCGCATGTTATCTATTCAGCGCACAACAGTTTATAGGCATCAGGCGACTGTCAGAAAATTATATGGTGTGCATGGAAGCATCGAACTCATGCGGGTAATAGCTTCAGAGTTGGCTACAAACATATCTGAACTTACGCTCACATCACGAGGAAAAGAGGTCTTTGAACTTGCTTTGGAGGGCAAAACGATTTCTGAAATATCAAAACTACTCTGCATAAGTTTCAGCGGCGTACTGCGCCACAGAGAGAAAATGCTAGAAGAAAATGCTTGCCACAGTATGAATGAACTTATAGCAAAATATTATGGCCTTTTCTCTAGTTCTTCTGAGACTACACATTGCACAGGAAACTGATATGTTCACAGAAAAACAGACTATTATCGTAACGACACCGGAAGAATTGATGCCACTTATAACCGAGGCCGTTCGTGCCGCAGGGTGTGGATATCCAAGCAATATTTCTGATGGCCCACACAAAAAACTTCTTGCGCCTAAAGATGTGGAAAGAGAGTTTGGAATCCACCAAAAAACTCTCGCATACTGGCGGCAAGAAAGTATTGGCCCGGCATATACGAGCTTTGGCAGGCGCGTCTTCTATGAACGCGCTGTACTGGAAGAGTATATTGCCTCTGGACGTATCCAAACTTCGGAATCAAAATGATGGATTTCTCAGGCTTCCAGCATATCCCCTATAATCGAGAGCTTTTCGTTTTCCTGCCCTGGAAAAAGGTGAGCGTATCTCATCGTCATGGTGATGTTCTTGTGACGCATGAGCTTTTGCAGCTCCATAAGCGTGACCTTGCCGGACTGAGCCAGCCAGGATGCGAAGGTATGTCTCATGGTATGCAGGGTGACGGCGTACAGACTATCACCGTCCTTCGGGGCCAGATTGAGCTTTCTGACGGCAGTCTGGAAGCAGGCTGGCGTCTTGGTGAACGCTGTTTTCTTGCGGGGCTGTTGGAAAATGGGTTCCGCAGGTTTGCGTTTGTACGCCTGGAGCATTCTAATCATGTCCTCCGGCACTCGGACGAAAACCCGCTTGCCACCTTTCTGAATGATATAAAGGCCGCAGGCGTTGGCATCCACATCCTGTCCGCGCAGCTTGAAAATTTCTGTGGGGCGAAGGCCGGTTCGCAGGGAAAGCAGGGCCATGTCATGCAACTGCGGATGCCGCTTTTCGAGGTCGTCCAGAAGGGCCTTGGCCTCTTCCCGTGTCAGGAAGCGCAATCTTTCATTGTTGGCTTTGACCATTTTCCATGTACCACCCTTGGTGGACAGCGGGTTGACTCCGCTCCACATACCGGTGGCGACAGCACGGTTTATGGCGGAACGCATGAACGAAAAGATGTTGTTCACGGTCTGTCCGGCCAGAGTTTTCCGTTTCCGCGTCCTGGTGTTGGACTTTCCTGTGGCTTTTTTGGGCTTTGTATTCCCGGTGGGCGTCTTCAGGAGCTGCGCCTTGAGGCTGGAAAGCAAATTCGGGGTCAGCTCGACAACCGGCAGAGCGTGAATTTTGTTCTTGAGGTGGGCGTTATATTGACTGTAGTGCTGGTCAACGTATTTCCCTTCGCTCCTGCCCCATTCAAGATAGGCATCCACCAAGTCCCCGATGGTGACTTTATCCCGCTCAATGGGGTTGACGCCGGTGGCTTCAAACTCGGCAAGGAACTTTGCCCGCTCCTTTCTGGCCGTAGCCGGACGGATGCCCTTGCTGTGCCTGCCCACAGTTTTCCAGTGCCCCTTACCCTCGTGGTCTGCGTACCAGAAGCAGTAGATTTTGTCGTACTCTCCGGTGCGCGGATCGCGCTTGGCGGACTGGCGGAAGAAGACGCCCTCGAACTTGGTCTTTATGTATTTTCTTTCAGTTTCGCTACTCATATGAGCAGGTTAGAGGATACGACGAAAGAAGGCAAGATGCTTATCCAAAACTTATCCAAAATGGATTTTCAGGATAAAAATCTTAACGATAATATATTGAATTTAATAATTATTTATTTCTTCCTATTGACAATATGTGACCGAGAGAGAGAGAGAGAGAGAGAGAGAGAGAGCATACGAATCACCTCTATTTGCAAAATACAATCAACTGAAATAACAAGATAAACTTTAATCTATAAGTACTCTAGCATAAAGGTTTTCCCGATGCAACGGCGGAAAATTTCTCTCTCGTAGAGAAAGGCTGTTTGAGAATGCTGGAAGGGGGCTTGTTCAGTCTATGCATACGCCCCAAGGGACGGCACGATACTCTTGTCTCGGCCTCATTCTTTTTATCGGTTTCTAGGAGAAGCGGCGGAGGATTGGGGAAACGCGGGTAGAAGCCTCGGGCTATCGCAACACCTTTCCAAGGCTCTCCAGCAAGGCGGCGTTTACAGCCCTCTGCCCTTCCTGCCAGCCGCGCAGAGCTTGCGGATCGCAGGGCTCCTGCCCGTCGAGGCGGCTCAGGAACCGCTTGAAGGGGCTCGCGTATTCGTAATCCGACACGTCGCCGCAGACATCCGCGCCGATCACCCTGCCCGCGCAGGCGGCAAATACGGCCTCGGTATGGCGGAGCCGGAAGACGCCCTGATCCCAGTTGGTCTTCACCACGTCTTCCGCGAACACATCCTTGTCGATGGAAAGGTAGATGTCCCCGGCATCCGCCAGTGCCGGGATCAACCCGCGCA
>ERZ781275.1627-NODE-1627-length-13391-cov-3.577085_pt1 | contig 13391 bp, 8 predicted proteins | sample MGYA00375853_ERZ781275 | MGnify/ENA primary metagenome ERZ781275 (study PRJEB29790, sample SAMN03653691) | human gut metagenome | host: Homo sapiens | place: USA: Dallas, Texas | collected 2012-07-23 | study: EMG produced TPA metagenomics assembly of the Gut...
TGAGCGCCTCGCGCAGCGCATCGCCCTGCGCCGGCAGCGAAGGGTAGTTGAAGTTAAGATCCACGACGTCAGCGGCCACCACCTGCTGATCGACCCCATGCCCCGGCGGCAGCGCGAGGTCGCGCACGAAGGTGCCGCGGCCGGTTTCGCCGCTAACCAGCCCCATCTCTTCCAGTTCACGGTAGACGCGGGTGGCGGTGGCCAGCGAGAGGCGTTCATCGGCGGCAAGGGTACGGTGCGTTGGCAAACGGCTGCCGGCGGGCAGCTGCCCACTGCGGATCGCCTGCGCGTATCGGTCGACAACGGCTTTGTATCGAGCTTTCATCGTGAAATGTATCTATGACAATAATTTGATTGTATCAGATTGGCCACATTACCATCGCCACTGACGATGCTCAAGCGGGCGCAGCCCAATCAGATAACGCGAGGTTAACGTGGTAGATTCAATATTGGATAAATCGGCGCCCGGCCCCTGGTCCGGATGGTTTCATGGTTTACTGGGGGTGATTATTTTTAGCGGTTCCCTGCCCGCGACGCGGCTGGCGGTGCAGGATATGGATCCGTTGTTATTGACCTTTCTGCGCGCCTCCATCGCCGGGCTGCTTGCCATCGCCTTGCTGGTCGGCTTTCGCCAGAAACGCCCGCGCCTGGCGCAGCTTGTGCCCTTGATCATCGTCTCATCAGGGGTGGTGATCGGCTTTCCCCTGCTCACGGCGCTGGCCCTGCAGCGCATCACCTCGGCGCATTCGATTGTGTTTATTGGTCTGCTGCCGCTGATGACCGCTATTTTTGGCGTGCTACGCGGCGGCGAGCGTCCTCAGCGCGCTTTCTGGATCTTTTCGCTGCTGGGCAGTCTGCTGGTGATGGGATTCGCCCTGACGCAAAGTGCGGCGACGTCGCTCAGCGGCGATCTGCTGATGCTGGCGGCAGTTATCGCCTGCGGCCTCGGCTATGCGGAAGGGGCGAAGCTGACGCGGGAGCTCGGCGGCTGGCAGGTGATCTGCTGGGCGCTGGTGATTGCCCTGCCGTTGATGCTCCCCGCCTCGCTGATGGTTCAGCCTGCGTCCTGGCATGCCATATCGGCCTCCTCCTGGACCGCGCTCGGCTATGTGTCGCTCTTCAGTATGCTGATCGGTTTTATCTTCTGGTACAAAGGGCTGGCCGCGGGCGGGATCGCCGCCGTCGGCCAGCTCCAGCTATTGCAGCCGTTCTTCGGGCTTGGCCTGTCGGCGGCGCTGTTGCACGAAACCGTCAGCCCCTTGATGCTGGCGGTTACCCTCGGCGTGGTGCTGTGCGTGGTGGGCTCGCGCAAATGTGGCCGCCGGCGGGTTAGCGCAGAGAGCAGGAGCAGTGATTGACCGCCCCTACATCCGCCGTCCCGGGTTTCGGCGGCGTAACCGCTGACCCGGGCTACCACATGACAAACGGCTGGAAACAGGTCGCCCCGCCGGGGATGGCGACCGCCTACAGCGGCCGCGCGTACTGGAGCATCACCTGCAGCAGCACGTTGGCGCCGGCGGCGACGTGCTCCGGCGAGGCATACTCCATTTCGTTATGGCTGATCCCATCCTTGCAGGGGATAAAAATCATCCCGGTCGGCGCCAGGTAGCTCATATACACTGCGTCATGCCCGGCGCCGGAGACGATCGGCCGCGCCGGGTAGCCCAGCCGCTGCGCGGCATCGGCAATGGCCTGCTGGCATTCGCCATCGAAGGGCGCCGCCGGATAGTGGCTCACCTGCTTCAGGGCCACCTGCAGACCGCTTTCCCGCTCAACCTCCGCGATAAACGCCCGCAGCTGGCGATCCATTTCATCCACCAGCGCATCGCTGAGATTGCGCATATCAATGGAGAAGGTGACCTCTCCGGGCACCACGTTGCGGCTGTTGGGCCACACCTGCACGCTGCCGACGGTGCCGCGTCCCTCTTCGCTGCGTCCGGCAATCGCTACCACCTCCTGCATAATGCGGGTCGCCACCTGCAGGGCATCCTGACGCAGGCGCATCGGCGTGGGCCCGGCATGCGACGCCTGACCGGTCACCACGCAGTCGTACCAGCGGATCCCCAGCACGCCCTGCACGATACCGATGGTTTTCGCTTCATCTTCGAGAATCGGCCCCTGCTCAATGTGCGCCTCAAAATAGGCGCCGACGGGATGCTCTCCCGGGGTCTGCTCGCCGATATAGCCGATCTGCGCCAGCGCCTCGCCGACGCTGACGCCCTCTTTATCCGTGACGGCCCAGGTCTCCTCCAGCGGGAAGACCCCGGCAAAGACCCCGGAGCCCATCATCACCGGCACAAAGCGCGACCCCTCTTCGTTGGTCCAGAACACCACCTCAATCGGCGCCTCGGTGGCAATCTGCAGATCGTTGAGCGTGCGCACCACCTCCAGCGCCGCCAGCACGCCGTAGTTGCCGTCAAATTTGCCGCCGGTGGGCTGGGTGTCGATATGGCTGCCAGAGACGATGGGCGGCAGGCTGGGGTTGCGCCCTTCCCGACGCATAAACACATTGCCGATTTTATCGATGGTGACGCTCATCCCGGCCTCCCGCGCCCAGCCAATCACCCGGTCCCGCCCCTGACGGTCGAGGTCGGTGAGGGTCAGACGGCGGCAGCCGCCCTTCGGCGTGGCGCCGATCTGCGCGAGATCCATTAACGACGCCCACAGGCGGTCGCCATTGATGCGCCAGCCGGTGGTGTCGGTGGCGGGGGTAAAAAGTACATCACAGCTCATGGTGGTCTCCTGACATCAAGGTCGCCGCCAGCGCAACCGGCGGTGGGAAAAAAGGCATCAGCGCCTGGTCTTCATCGTGGTGTGTTGCCGCCGGTCAGACGGCCAGGGCCTGCGCGTTGGCGTCAATCGCCAGCTCGCGCCAGCGGTGGCAACTCACCGCATGGCGCTCCGCGACGGATTCCGTCGGCGGCAGGCTCTGCTCGCAGACCGGGCGACGGTGCGGGCAGCGCTCGGCAAAGGCGCAGCCGGGCGGCAAGCGCGCCAGATCCGGCGGCGCGCCGGGAATGCAGTGCAGGGCATCGCCTTTCTTAAGCCCCTCTTTCGGCCGGCTGCCCAGCAGCACCCGGGTATAAGGATGGCGTGGGTGGCGCAGGATCTCACTCATAGAAGCCTCCTCGACGATCCGCCCGGCGTACATCACCGCCACCCGGTCGGCGATCTCCACCGCGGCGCCGATGTCGTGGGTCACAAACACGATCGACAGCCCGCGCTGCTTTTGCTGCTCGCGCAGCAGGATCAGGATCTGGATTTGCACCGTGGCGTCGAGGGCGGTGGTCGGCTCATCCGCCAGCAGCAGCTGCGGGTTACAGGAGAGCGCGAGGGCGATCATCGCCCGCTGGCGCATCCCGCCGGACATCTCGTGCGGGTAAGCGTCCAGCCGCCGCTCGGGGCTGGGAATGCGCACCTGGCGCAGGGCCTCCAGTGCCCTGTCCCGGGCCGCCTGGCGCGACAGCCCTTCGTGGCGACGCAGCCCTTCAATAATCTGCTGCCCAACGGTGTAGACCGGGTCGAAGGCCAGTAGCGGCTCCTGAAAAATCATCGCGCAGCGCCCGCCGCGGTAGCGCCGCAGCTGGCTGGCGCTCATCGTCAGCACCGCGTCGTCACCCACCCGCAGGGTGCCGGAGAGCTCACTGCTCCCCGGCGGGTGCAGGCGCATCAGCGCCCGCAGGGTCACGCTCTTGCCGGAACCCGACTCGCCAATCAGCGCCATCACCTCCCCCTTTTGTACGTCAAAGGAGACCCCGTTGACCGCGTTGATGGTCTGCCCGTCGCGGCGAAAGACGACCCGCAGGTCGCGCACATGGACAAAGGCGTTATCCGACATGGCTGACCTCCTTAAGGGGGATGCTCTGATGCCAGAGCGAGGCCGGCTGCGCCATCAGGCAGGCGCTCTGGTGCCCCTCCCCGACCGCCTCCAGCCGCGGTTTCACTTCGGCGCAGACCGCCTTCGCATGCGGGCAGCGGGTGTGAAAGCGACAGCCGCTCGGCGGCGCGATGGGGCAGGGGGGATCGCCGCTCAGCGGCGAGGTCAGGGTGCGGTGTTCCGGGTCCATGGAGGGCATGGAGCTTAACAGCGCCCGGGTATAGGGGTGGGCGGAGGCGGTAAACAGCTGCTCCGCCGGGCCGATCTCTACCACTTCGCCAAGGTACATAACGAGGATCCGATCCGACAGCCAGCGAACCACGTGCAGATCGTGGCTGATAAACACATAGGTCAGCTCGAGGGTGCGTTTTAGCTCCTGCAGCAGCTGCAGCACCTGAGCTTCCACCGATTTATCCAGTGCCGACACCGCCTCATCAAGAATGACCAGCCGCGGCTTCATCGCCAGCGCGCGGGCGATATTCACCCGCTGCCGCTGGCCGCCGGAGAGCGCATGCGGGTAGCGGTCGGCAAAGCGCGCCGATTCAAGGCCGACGTGCGCCAGCAGATAGCGGGCGTATTCGCTGGCCTCTCTGGCGCTGACGCCGTGGACGCGCTGGCCGAAGGCGATACTCTCCTCCATGGTCATGCGCGGATTGAGCGAGGCATAGCTATCCTGGAAAACCATCTGCACCTGGCGACGGTAGGCTTTCATGGGCAGACGCGACGAGCCAACCTCCAGGCCGTCGAAGATCAGTTCGCCGCTGTCCTGGGTGAGCAGCTGCATCAGCAGTCGGGCGGTGGTCGATTTGCCGCAGCCCGACTCGCCGACCACCCCCAGGGTTTCACCTTTCATCACCGTGAAGCTGATATCGTCCACCGCCTGGACCACCTCCCGGCCTTTGCCGCCGCGGAAGTACTTCAGCAGGTGATTGACCTTCAGCAGCGGCTGCGCCGGCCCGCCGAGATCGATATTGATAAAGGGTTGCATCGCTTACTCCTTAATCGCCATTGCCGCACGCAGGCGGTCCGCGAGGATATTGAACGAAATGGAGGTGATAAAAATCATCAGGCCCGGCAGGGCGGCCACCCACGGCTGGGTATAGATTGCCGTGCGCAGGGTATTGAGCATCAGCCCCCACTCGGGCTCCGGCGGCCGCACGCCGAGGCCGAGAAACGACAGGCCGGAGGCGAGGATCATGCACACCGAAATCAGCCCGGTGGAGAAGACGAAGATCGGCCCGAGCACGTTACCCAGCACCTGGACGCGGATAATGGTCAATGCGCTGGCGCCGGTGGCCCGGGCGGCGTCGATATAGTCCATATGCCGTACCTGGGCGGTCACGCTCTCGGCAATCCGCGCCACCTGCGGGACAAACACCAGGGTCAGCGACAGCAGCGCATTACCGATGCCCGCCCCCAGCGCCCCCGACAGCGCAATCGCCAGCAGGACCGAGGGAAAGGCATAGAACACATCCACGGTGCGCATAATCACGGTATTGATTTTGCCGCCCATGTAGCCGGCGATGATCCCGATGGCGCCGCCGATAAAAAAGGCGAACACCACCGGGACAATCCCCATAAACAGCGACAGCCGGGTGCCGAGGATCAGTCGCGACAGCATGTCGCGCCCCAGCTCATCAGAGCCCAGCGGGAAGCCGTCGCTGCCGATGGGCTTCAGGCGCAGGAACATCGACGTTTGATAGGGGTCTTTGACGATAAGCCATGGCCCTAACAGCGCCAGGGCCAGCAGCAGGAGGATCACTACCCCCACCACCACGCCGCCGGGATCGCGCAGTAAGCGGCGCAGCACGCCGCGCCAGTAACCTTGCCGGGAAGCGTTGGCCGGCGCGGCCGGGACCGCTTTCGTCGTTGCCGTATCCACCATGGTCAGCTCCTCTTAATGCGCGGGTCGAGGGTGGTCTGCAGAATATCCACCAACAGGTTGAGCAACACGAAAAACAGCGCCAGCACCCAGATGGTGCCCTGCAGCAGGGGCAGGTCGCGCTGAAAAATGGCGGTGTTGAGCAGCAGCCCGGTCCCCGGCCAGGAGAAGACGGTCTCCACGAGGATCGAGCCGCCCATCAGATAGCCCACCTGCAGCCCCATCACCGCCAGCGCGGTTGGCGCGGCATTTTTCATGACGTGGACGAAGATGCGCGATTCGTTAAGGCCGCGGGCGCGCAGGCCAACGATAAACTCCTGGCTGAGGATATCGGCTACCTGCGAGCGCACGGTGCGGGCGATAATCCCGGTCGGGATCACCGACAGCGTGATGGCCGGCAGCAGCATGAACTGCAGGTGCGCCCAGTCCCATTGCCAGCCCACCTCGCCTATCGGCCCGCCGCCGGTGGCCGGCAGCAGCGCGAACTTGACGCTGCAGAGGATCACCAACAGCATCCCCAGCCAGTAATGCGGCACGCTGACGCCAAACACCGACAACACCGAGGCCAGACGGTCAATGACGCTGTTGCGAAAATAGCCGGCGACAAAGCCAAACAGGCTGCCGAGGACGAAGCCGATCGCCGTCGCCAGCAGCGCCAGGCGCAGGGAGTAAGCCACTGCGGTCATCACCTCGTCTATCACCGGGCGGCCGGTGGCGACCGACATACCGAGGTCGCCGTGCAGTGCCCGCCACAGCCAGTGGATAAACTGCAGAGGCAGCGGCTTATCAAAGCCGTAGGCCTGCATCAGCGTCTGGCGTAGCGCCTCCGAGGCGTCCGGCGGCATCACCGACACCAGCGGGTCGCCCGGCGCGATCTGCACCAGCATGAAACAGATCACCGCCACCCCAAGCATGGTGGGGATAGCCAGCAGAATGCGGTATAGCAGCGTATTGATCATCGGTTGCCCCTTTCGCGATTACTCTTTTTTGCTCACCAGGCTGAGGTCGATAAACCAGCTCTGCGGTTGCACCACTCCGGTCACCGCGGGCGAAATCGCGCGCGGCCCGACGTCGTGGGCGACAAACAGGAACGGCACCTGATCCACCAGCGCGGCGTGCAGATCGCCGGCGGCTTTATTCATCGCTTCCGGGGTAAAGGCGTGCTTGACGGCGGCGGCGAGTTTTTCCGTCTCTGGGGTGGCGAAGTAGCCCCAGTTGGTCGCCACCGGCGGAAACGCTTTGGCGGTCGAGAAGCGGATCAGGCCAAAATAGGGATCATTGACCGCGGCGCTGACGTTGATCGCGTCGATCCCTTTTGCCGAGGGATCCCGGGCGCCCAGGCGCCAGTTGGTGAACAGGGTGTTCCATTCCACCACTTTAATATCCACATTGAAGAAGCAGCTCTTCAGGCTCTGCTGGATATACTCGTTCATCGGCAAGGGCTGCATCTGCCCGGAGCCGGAGGCCGAGGTGGCCACCGTGACGTGCAGCGGCTTGCCGGCGCTGTATCCAGCCTCGGTCATCAGCTGACGGGCGGCGTCCGGGTCATATTTGATCTGGAAGGTGGGTTTGCCATGCCACGGGCTGTCGGCCTCGTAGACCCCGGTGGCCTCGGTCATGTAGCCGCCGAGGTAGCTCTTCAGCTCGGCGCGGTTCAGACACAGGTTGGCCGCTTTGCGCACCCGAATGTCCTGCCACGGCGATCCTTTTTCAAAGGAGAACTGCCAGGGCCACAGGTGCGGCTGGGTGTTGGCGTAAAGGTGAAAACCCTGAGACTTGATCTGATCGATGGCGTCCGGCGCCGGGGCTTCAATCCAGTCCACCTGCTTCGACAGCAGCGCCGCGGTGCGGGCGTTGGCCTCCGGCAAAGGGATCAGCACCACCTTATCCACCCGGGGAATGCGATCTTTGTTCCAGTAGTCGGGGTTTTTCGCGAGGATCAGCTGCTGCCGCGGCACCAGCTTCTCCAGTTTGAACGGGCCGCTGCCCACCGCATGGGCGGCGAAGGCGGTCCACGCCTGTTTGCTGCGCGCGGCGCTATCCCCCGCGCTGGCCGGCACCGCGTCATACTGCTTTTGCCACGCCGTGGGCGAGACAATAAACAGGTTGGTGATGTTGTACGGCAGCAGCGCGTCCGGTTCCGAGGTGGTCAGCGCCACGGTGTGGTCGTCAATTTTCTCTGCGCCGGTGAGGGTCGGCATGCGCGACAGGGTGTTGCCGATCTGCCCCGGGGCGTACTGCGGCGCTGCTTTATTGAGCACCTTATCCACGTTCCAGACGATGGCGTCGGCGTTCACCTCCGTCCCATCATGAAACCTGACGCCCGGACGCAGGGTGAAAATCCAGCGGCTGGTGTTCTGCGGATCGATGTGCCACTCGGTCGCCAGCCCCGGCACCAGACCGCTGGGCTTTTCACCTTGCGACAGATCCCACTCCACCAGCGCGTCGTACAGCGGGATGCCGGTAAAGCGGTTGCCCTCATAGCCCTGATCCGGCTGGCCGAGGGTTAACGGAATATCCGCGGCGGTCATGGCGATCCGCAGCGTGGAGGCGTTGGCAGGTAAGGCGGCGCCCGCCAGGGCCAGTGCGCCGCTCACCGCCACGGCGAGACGACCGGCACGCGAAAATAACGTCGTTTTGTCCATCACATGATCCCTGTTAAATAAAGTGTCACGGATTAACAGGCAAAATGCGTACCAGCTCTGGTGCGGGCGGAAATAGGCCGAAACCGACCGATAAAATAAGAAGGACTTATATTATCACCATGATAATTATGGGAAAATAATTCAACCTTATTCTGCCGCACCGCCAGCGGGAAATATGTTGCAGAATTGCACCAGCCGCTATATGACAAATTTTAAATAATCACGCCTCGTCACTTTTTTATGCTTACCCTCCTCCGCCGCGGCGTATTCTCCGCCGGGAACAATCCCTTCTATACTTCAGGGAACACCTCGACCGGGAGAGACTATGCCTTTAGCCGATTTTCACCGCTCCGATCCTTTTACCCTCGGTATCGAACTGGAGCTGCAGGTGGTGAACCCGCCGGGTTACGACCTCAGCCAGGATGCCTCGACCCTGATTGCCGACGTCCAGCATCAGCTGACCGTGGGAGAGGCCAAGCACGATATCACCGAGAGCATGCTGGAGATCGCCACCGGAGTGTGTCGCGACATCAGCCATGCGCAAACCCAGCTCAGCGCCATCCAGCAGGCGGTCCAGCGCGCGGCGCTGCATCATCATCTGCAGATCTGCGGCGGGGGTTCCCACCCCTTCCATGCCTGGCAGCGCCAGCAGATCAGCGACAATCCGCGCTATGTCAAAACCGTCGAGCATTTTGGCTATCTGGCGCAGCAGGCGACGGTCTTTGGCCAGCATGTGCACGTCGGCTGCCAGAGCGGCGACGACGCCATTTATCTGCTGCACGGCCTGTCGCGCTTTGTGCCGCACTTCATCGCCCTCAACGCCGCCTCGCCGTGGTTCGACAGCACCGACAGCCGCTTCGCCTGCTCGCGCCTGAACCGCTTCTCCTCTTATCCCGACAACGGTCCGATGCCGTGGGTGGCCGACTGGCAGGGGTTTCGTCGCCTGTTCCGCCAGCTGAGCTACACCAGCATGATCGACAGCATGAAGGATCTACACTGGGATATTCGCCCCAGCCCGCAGTTTGGGACCGTCGAGGTGCGGGTGATGGACACCCCCCTGACCGTCGCCCAGGCGATCCACATCGCCGGCTTTATTCAGACCCTGGCCTGCTGGCTGTTGACGGAGCGCCCCTTTAAGCACCAGCCTGACGATTATCTGCTGTACCCCTTTAATCGCTATCAGGCCTGCCGCTACGGGCTGGACGGGACCCTCACCGACGTGCGCAGCGGGGAGCAGCGCAGCATCCGCCAGGAGATCCTGCAGCTCGCCGACCGGCTGGCTCCTTTCGCCCATCAGCTGAAGGCGACGGCGGCGCTGGAGGCGGTGGTCCGCCAGGCGAAATCGCCGCACAGCGAGGCGCAGCAGATGCGCGAGTTTATCGCCAACGGCGGTTCGCTTTCCGGGCTGGTGCAAAAACACTGTGAGATTTGGGCGGCATAAGACAGCGAGGCGGGTATACTCGGCGCAGACCATAGAAAGGATTGCCCATGTTATTACGCTGCCTGCTCCCCCTGGCGCTGCTGCCCCTGGCCGCCGTCGCCAGCGCCGCCTGTACCCTCACCGACCCAACGCTGACCCTGCAGAGCTATCGGGTGGATGCGCAGAAAGAGCGCATTGCGATGTACTGGCAGGATCGGCACGGTAAAGCCTGGGGTTCCCTGCGTTCGCTGCTGGCGGGTATCGATGGCGATGGCCGGGTGCAGATGGCGATGAACGGCGGCATTTACGATAAGGCCTACGCGCCGCTGGGGCTGTATATCGAAGACGGCAAACGCCTGACGCCGGTAAACCGCTCCGCCGGCGGCGGGAACTTCTTTATCCGCCCCGGCGGCGTATTCCTGGTGGAGAACGGCCGGGCAAAAATCGTGCCGCTGCCGGCGTACAAACGCTCTCCCGCCATCCGCTATGCGGTGCAGTCCGGCCCGATGCTGATTGAGAATGGCGTCATCAACTGGCGGCTGAAGCCCTCCGCCAGCTCGCGCAAACTGCGCAACGGGGTTGGCATCGATAAGCAAGGCCGGGTGGTGTTTATGCTCAGCGATCGCGAGACCAACTTCTATGATTTTGCCTGCTATGCGCAGTCAAAGCTTGGGGTGCGGCAGATGCTTTATCTCGACGGCACCCTGTCGAAGATGTACCGCAAAGGCGGCAGCGTGCCGTGGCAATATCATCCGTTCGTGACCATGATAACGGTGGAGAGGAAATAGCGGGCGCGTTTGGGGGCGGCCATTCCAGCCAGGAGAGTGAATAAATTAACGGCAGGCCGGGCAAGGTATTGCCGCCGTGCCCGATGTCCTTGCCCGGTGGCGCTGCGCTTACCGGGCCTACAGAGTCTGTTCGCTATGATATGGCCCCTGAAATCTACGGGCGTGCAGCAGGGCCGATTCCCGCTGAAATCGGCTAACCGGAGGTCGGCAGATAAGGCGGGGCTCACGCCCAAACGCAACGTGAACGCAAAACCCCCCCTCACCCTCCCCCTCTCCCTAAGGGAGAGGGGACCGCCCGGTAGTCGTTGCAGCCTGGAGTATCCCCGTTACCGACCGGTAACGCCGCGCTTACCCCCGCCGATGCGCCCACTCGCGCATACGCTGAAACAGCACATACAGCGAAGGAATAAACAGGATGCCAACCATCGTCGCCACCAGCATTCCGCTGAACACCGTGGTGCCGATGATCCGCCGGCTCTGCGCCCCGGCGCCGGTGGCGAGCATCATCGGCATGATGCCGATAATAAACGACACCGCGGTCATCATCACCGCGCGGAAGCGGCGGGTGGCGCCCTCGCGCGCGGCGTCGACTATCGACAATCCCTCTTCGCGCCGGCTGCGGGCAAACTCAACGATCAGAATCGCATTCTTCGCCGCCAGGGCGATCAGCAGCACCAGTCCTATCTGGACATACACATCGTTGGCATAGCCCGCCGTCCACAGCCAGAGCAGCGCTCCGCCGATGGCGAACAGCACCGAAAGCATGACGCTCGCCGGCAGCGTCCAGCTCTCATACTGCGCCACCAGGAACAGCCACGCCATCGCCACCGCCGCCAGCACGATCCACACCGCCTGATTGCCGGTCTGCTGCTCCTGCCAGGAGATGCCGCTCCAGGCGTAGTCATACCCCGGCGGCAGATGGGCCTGCAGAATCTGCTCCATAGCCGCCATCGCCGTACGGCTGCTGACCCCCTCGGCCGCTGAACCGCTCACCGACACGGACGGGAACTGGTTGTACTGCTGAATAAACGGCGCCCCCACCGTCGGCGTAATGGTGACCAGATTGCTCAGCCGCACCCGCTCGCCGTCGCGGCTGCGGACGTACAGCTCGCTAATCTGCTCAGCCCGCTCGCGCCACTGCATCTCATTTTGCATCACCACATGATAGACACGGTTGTTAAGGCTGAAATCACCGGCGCGCGTGCCGCCGAACGCCGTCTGCAGGCTACTGAAGATCTGCGCCACCGGCACATCCAGCAGCGCCGCCCGATCGCGGTCGACCGTCAGGGTCAGCTGCGGCACGTTGCTGCTCCAGGTGGTAAACACCCGGCTCAGCTGCGGATGCTGTTTCGCCAGTTGAAGGATCTCCTGCGTCACCTGCTCCAGCTCCGCCGACGACTGACCGGCCTGCGCCAGGATGCGCAGGTCAAATCCCGAGGCATTGCCCAGGCCCGGCAGGGTCGGCGGCGCGAAGGTCATGATCGTCGCCTCCGGCAGCGACAGCAGCTGGCGCTGGATATCCGCCATCATCGCATCCAGCGGCGGCCGCTGATGCCAGTCCTTGAGCATTACCGAGATAAACCCGCCGTTAGAGGCGCTGGTGCCGTTGAGAATGTTGAAGCCGGACACCTGAATCACATCCTCCACCGCCGGGTTAGCCATCAGCAGCTTGCGCGCCTGGGCCATCACCGCTTCGGTACGCTCCAGCGACGCCGCCTCCGGCAGCTGCACGCTGGCAAACAGGTAACCCTGATCTTCCTGCGGCAGGAAGCCTTTCGGCATTGAGCTAAAGCTGAACGCCACCAGCGCGCCCGCCGCGACCGTCGCCGCCAGCGCCAGCCAGGGGCGGCGGTTCATCCAGCCAACCAGCCGGCCATAGCCGTCGCGGGTGCCGTCGAGGAGACGGTTAAACGCCCGCCACACCGCCGCCGGCCGGGCGGGACGCGGGCGCAGCAGTAGCGCGCAGAGGGCTGGGGTTAGGGTTAACGCCACCAGGCTCGACAGGGCCACCGCGGTGGAGAGCGTCACGGCAAACTGCCGGTACAGCTCGCCGACGATCCCCGGGAGCAGCGCCACCGGCACAAACACCGCCAGCAGCACCAGGGTCGTAGCGATCACCGGCCCGGCGATCTGCCGCAGCGCCTGGGCGGTGGCCTGCAGGCGATCCAGCCCTTCCGCCATTTTGGTTTCCACATTCTCCACCACCACAATGGCGTCATCCACCACCATCGTCAGGGCGAGAATGATCGCGAACAGGCTGAGGGTGTTGGCGCTGTAGCCCAGCAGATAGAGCACCGCAAAGGTGCCGATCAGTGACACAGGGATTGCCAGCACTACGATCAGCGTCGCCCGCCAGCTCTGCAGGAACAGCGACACCACCACGACCACCGCCAGCAGGGTCAGCGCCAGCGAGACGCCGATCTCTTTGATCGTCGCCGCCACAAAGCGGGTGGTATCGAACTTCACCTCCCAGGTGAGATCCGCCGGAAAGCGGGTGTGCAGGCGGTTAAGCTCAGCGCGCACTGCGCTGGCGACCTGCAGGGCATTGGCGGTGGGCGTCGGGTAGATCCCCAGATAGGCCGACGCTTTACCGTTCAGCTGCGCGCCGGAGCTGTAGCTGCGGGCGCCCAGCTCGATGGTCGCCACGTCAGCGAGGCGAACCAGCTGCCCCTGCGCGCCGCGGCGGAGGATAATCTCGCCAAAGCTGGCCGCCTCGTTCAGACGCCCCAGCCCGTTGATGGTCAGCGTCTGCTGCTGACCGTTGAATACCGGCGGGGTG
>ERZ781275.1638-NODE-1638-length-13244-cov-2.719236_pt1 | contig 13244 bp, 14 predicted proteins | sample MGYA00375853_ERZ781275 | MGnify/ENA primary metagenome ERZ781275 (study PRJEB29790, sample SAMN03653691) | human gut metagenome | host: Homo sapiens | place: USA: Dallas, Texas | collected 2012-07-23 | study: EMG produced TPA metagenomics assembly of the Gut...
TATTCTCGGTTTTGCTGCCGTCGGCATAATCCACGCTGCCGTCGGCGCGCACCACGCCGCGCAGTTTAGCCAGCGCCTCCAGCGAGGTGCTGCGCGGGTGTTCATCGCGGCTAAACCGCAGCGGCTCGCCTTTGCGCTGCGGCACCTGGACGGCGATCAGCTCATCGGCGAAACGTCCCGCCTCCTGGGCCGCGGCGGCGCGCAGTTGACTGCGCAAGGCGAACGCGTCCTGATCGGCGCGGGAAATGGCAAACTCATCGGCGACGTTTTCCGCCGTCTCCGGCATGGAATGGACACCGTACAAGGCTTTCATCTGCGGGTTAATAAAGCGCCAGCCGATGGTGGTATCTTCCATCTGCATGTTGCGGCTAAAGGCGCTCTCCGCTTTACCCATAACAAACGGCGCCCGGGACATGCTCTCCACCCCGCCGGCGATCATCAGCTGCGTTTCACCGCTTTTAATCGCCCGCGCCGCGACGCCGATCGCGTCGAGGCTGGAGCCGCACAGGCGGTTGATGGTGCTACCGGGCACGCTCTCCGGCAGCCCGGCCAGCAGCAGCGCCATCCGCGCCACGTTGCGGTTATCTTCCCCGGCCTGGTTGGCGCAGCCCAGAATCACATCGTCAATGCGCGAGGGATCCAGCCCCGGGTTACGCTCCAGCAGCGCTTTCAGCGGCAGCGCCGCGAGGTCGTCGGCGCGCATCGTCGCCAGAGTACCACCAAAACGGCCAAAGGGTGTACGCACCGCATCACAGATAAATGCCTGATTCATCATAGGTTCCTTACGCGCTTTCCGCCAGTTGTTCAAAGGTCAGCGTCACCGGAGTGATGCGCTGCAGCTCTTCAAAAGAGAGACCGTTAAAGATTTCCCGCACCACCGGGCCGCGGTCGGTAATGTCGATCACCGCCAGGTCGGTATAGATCCGGCTAACGCAGCCGACCCCGGTCAGCGGATAGCTGCACTGTTCCACCAGCTTGCACTCGCCGTCGCGGGTCAGATGGTCCATCATCACAAACACCTGGCGAGCGCCGATGGCCAGATCCATCGCCCCGCCGACCGCCGGAATAGCGTCCGGCGCGCCGGTGCTCCAGTTGGCGAGATCGCCGCTGGCGGAGACCTGATAGGCCCCCAGCACGCAGATATCGAGATGGCCGCCGCGCATCATGGCGAAGGAGTCGCCGTGGTGGAAATAGCAGCCGCCCTGCAGGAGGGTGACATACTCTTTACCGGCATTGATCAGCTCGGGATCTTCTTCCCCGGGCTGCGGTTTCGGCCCCATCCCCAACAGGCCGTTTTCGCTGTGCAGGAACACTTCTTTGTCGGCGGCAATCCGGGTCGGCAGGCCAATACCGAGGTTAACGTAAGCGCCTTCGGGGATATCGCGGGCCACGCGCTGGGCCATTTCGTCACGGGTCAGTTTTTGCATCTCGGGCTCCTCAGGCGCGTTGTGCGGCAGTCAGGTTTTCCAGCGAGAAGACACGCTGGACGAAAATGCCGGGGGTGATAATGTGTTCAGGGTCGAGGTCGCCCAGCGACACCAGCTGCGAGACTTCAACGATGGTGGTTTTCGCCGCCGTCGCCATAATCGGGCCAAAGTTGCGTGCCGCCTTGCGATACACCAGGTTGCCCCAACGGTCGCCCTGGTGAGCTTTAATCAGCGCGAAATCGGCTTTGATCGGATACTCCAGCACATAGTGGCGGCCGTCGATTTCCCGTGTCTCCTTCCCTTCCGCCAGCGGCGTGCCGTAGCCGGTGGGGGTAAAGACCGCGCCCAGCCCGGCGCCGGCGGCCTGGATCCGCGCCGCGAGGTTGCCCTGCGGCACCAGCTCCAGCTCCACTTTGCCGCGGCGATAGAGGTCATCGAAAATCTGGGAATCCACCTGGCGCGGGAAGGAGCAGATCATTTTGCGCACTCGGCCAGCCTTCAGCAGCGCCGCGAGACCCACTTCCCCGTTGCCGGCGTTGTTATTAATGATGGTCAGGTCGCGGGCGCCCTGGTCAATCAGGGCGTCAATCAGAAAGGTCGGCTGGCCGGCGGGACCAAAGCCGCCGATCATAATAGTCGCCCCGTCGTGGATCCCGGCGATGGCCTCGCTCAGCGTCGATACGCTTTTATCAATCATCAGGTCGCTCCATTGATGTGCGGTAATCGCACTTTTATTCGTTGTTCGCACAAAATGTGACCCGCTTAACGATGTCGGTCAAGGGCGATAATCGAAATATGGTGCGATAATCGAACATCGGTTATCTTTAGCGAAAGAATGTGATCGATGGCAAATATGGGGAACAGAAATGGATAAGCATCCAGACGATTTACTGACCGGCGACGGCGATCCGTTTAAGGGCGATCCTAACTTTATGGCCTCGCTGGCGCGCGGCCTGGAGGTCATTCAGGCATTCACGCCGCAGCGGCCCCTGCTGTCTATCTCACAGATCAGTCAGAAGACCGGTATTCCGCGCGCCGCGGTGCGCCGCTGCCTGTATACCCTGAGCAAGCTGGGGTTCGTCTATGCCGAAGACGGTAAAAACTTTCAGCTACGGCCGCGGATCCTGGCCCTCGGTCACGCCTGGCTGGCCTCGACGCCGCTGGCGCGTTCGGCGCAGCCGGTGCTGCGGCATCTGAGCGAAATGCTCAACGAGTCCTGCTCCATCGCCACCCTCGACGGCGACGATATTCTGTATATCGCCCGCGCCTCCAGCTCGCGGATCATGACCATCGACCTCGATATCGGCAGCCGCCTTCCGGCGTGGGCGACCTCGATGGGCCGGGTGCTGCTCAGCCATCAGCCAGAGGAGAAGCTCAACGATATGCTGGCGAGGGTAACCATGATCCGCTATACCCCGCAGACGGTGGACTCGGTGGCGAAGCTGCGCGCCGAGCTGAAACGGGGGCATCAACAGGGGTATGCCCTCAACGATCAGGAGCTGGAGATGGGCCTGCGCTCCCTCGCGGTACCGCTGTTTAACGCCCAGGGTCAGGTGCAGGCGGCGCTGAACGTCGGGGTGCATGCGGGCCAGATGTCGGCCCGCGAAATGATCGACCGCGTGCTGCCGGAGCTGCAAAAAGCCGCCCGCGAGCTGACGCTGCTGATGCGCTAACGGCTGCGCTTGGCGTGCTGCTCCCAGGTCTCCTGCTTCGCTTCGGCCGATTTACGCAGCGCGACATAGCAGGCGCCGCTGCCGCCGTGGTGCGGAAGCGCGGCGCAGAAGGCCTGCACCTCCGGCAACTCTTCCAGCCAGCGCGCCAGATAGCTGCGGATGATATTGGCGTGGGACTGATCGTCGCGGCCTTTGCCGTGAACGATCAGCACATTGCGTAACCCCTCTTTCTGCGCCTGCACCATAAAGGCGAAGAGCATCTGCCGGCACTGCTCCACCGGCTGGCGCAGCAGGGAGAGGCCCGCCGCAGCTTATCCAGCACGCCGCTCTGCAGCCCTTCGCGCTTAAACTCCAGCGGCGTGGCGAGCGGTACGATATCGAGATAGCCGGTAGTGAGAAAATTATCCAGTTGCAGGGTGTCGACGCGCTGCGGGGCGCGACTGTTGCGCCCGGGATGCCAGTGCACGTCATTGTTACGTTTCAGGGGCTGGACATCTTCCATGGCGTCAAGAAACAGGGATTTGTCATCAAGGTTCATGGGCTCTCCTCCAGCGGCTGTCGCCAGCTACTATAGCCGCCTCGTGCTCCCCCCTCAATGCGTTTATCCCCGTCTGCTGGCAAAGTGAGCGCGACGGGCGGTTAAGGAAACCATTGTCGACTCTGGCGGCGAAACAGGGTGATCAATGACGCCGTTAGCGGCGTCTGTCGGGTGTCCCGCCGCTGGATCAGAAAATAGGCCGCCGTCGGCAACGCTTCGCGGACGGGGATCATCATCAGCTTGTCCGCCAGCAGCGGATCGTTGCCGAGCTCCACCGGCAGGATACTGAGAAAATCGCTTTTCACCACCAGGCTGATGCACGACGAGAAGGTCTCGCACACAATATTCACCTTTGGCGCCAGCCCGGCCTGATTAAACCTGTCCTGCAGCTGTTTAAAGTAGCTGCCGCGCGGCGTCGGCATGGTCCAGTGGTGATCCATCAGCTCCACCAGCGAGGTGGCCTGCGCCGCCGGATGCCCCGCCCGAGCGAACACCGCGAACGGTTTCTCAAACAGTTTTTCAAAGCTGAACTCATGGTCGTACGGCCCGGGATAGTAGGTATTGATGGTGAAATCCAGCTCCCCCTGGCGCAGCTCATTGATCATCGCCAGCAACTGGCCCTCCATGATCCGCACCTTCACCTGAGGATGCTGCTGATGAAAGCGGCAGATCACCGACGGCATCAGCGACCGGGCGACGCTGGCGCCAAGGCCAATATTGATCTGCCCGGCCTGCTCTCCCTGACGCTGCAGCAGTTCATCCTGCGCCGCCCGCAGCTCCTCAAGGATCAGGCTCGCATGTTGATAAAAACTTTCGCCATTGTCAGTCAGCGCCACCCCCTGGCGGCGGCGGACGAACAACTGAGCGGAAAGCCCCTCCTCGAGCTCTTTAATCGCTTTGGTCAGGGCCGGCTGCGAGACCGCCAGCGAGCGGCTGGCGCCGCGAATACTCCCTTCCCGGGCCACCTCGACGAAGGCGCGAATTTGATGAAATTTGATCTGAAAGGCCATGCTTTTGGTGATAACCGTTGTTTATCAGACGGAAGAAAATGACATCTACTGTAATCCATCAGGCTGTGGCAGGTTAAGAGCGTTAAGGCCTGTAGCACGTCAGTGATAAATAAAAGCTATCACATCGTGAACGCCGTCACATTTTTTACTTATGACAGGATAAGCTATGCCGCAACTTGATGAATACCTGCGCCAGCTGGCGCCAGCCATGACCCAATGGCGCCGCGATTTTCACCTGCACGCTGAATCCGGCTGGCTGGAGTTTCGCACCGCCAGCAAGGTGGCGGAGATCCTCGACGGGCTCGGCTACCAGCTGGCGCTTGGGCGTGACGTCATCGATGCCGACAGCCGGATGGGGCTGCCGGATGAGGAGACCCTGACCCTTGCTTTCGAGCGCGCTCGCGAGCAAGGGGCGCCGGAACGCTGGTTGCCGGCGTTTGAAGGCGGGTTCGCCGGCGTGGTGGCGACGCTCGACACCGGACGTCCCGGCCCAACCCTGGCCTTTCGCGTCGACATGGACGCCCTCGACCTCAATGAGCAGCACGATGACAGCCACCGCCCCCATCGCGACCATTTCGCCTCCTGCAACGCCGGCATGATGCACGCCTGCGGCCACGATGGGCATACCGCCATCGGGCTGGGGCTGGCGCATGTGCTCAAGCAGTATGTCGCCCAGCTCAATGGCGTCATTAAACTGATTTTCCAGCCTGCTGAAGAGGGTACCCGCGGCGCCCGCGCGATGGTGGCCGCCGGCGTGGTGGACGAGGTGGACTATTTTACCGCCATCCATATCGGCACCGGCGTCCCGGTCGGCACCGTGGTGTGCGGTGGCGACAACTTTATGGCCACCACCAAATTCGATGTGCAGTTCAGCGGCGTGGCCGCTCATGCCGGCGGCAAGCCTGAAGATGGGCGCAACGCGCTGCTCGCCGCCGCCCAGGCCGCCCTTGCCCTGCACGCCATCCCGCCGCACAGCGCCGGCGCTTCGCGGGTCAACGTCGGGGTGATGCAGGCCGGCACCGGACGCAACGTGGTGCCCTCCTCGGCTCTGTTAAAAGTGGAAACCCGCGGCGAAAGCGAAGCCATCAACCAGTATGTTTTTGACCGGGCGCAGCACGTCATCGCCGGGGCCGCGGCGATGTATCAAGCCGGGTACGAGTTACGCATGATGGGGGCCGCCACCGCCAGCGCCCCGTCGCCGGCGTGGGTGGCGTACCTGCGCGAACAGGCCGCTCGGGTGCCCGGCGTGCAGCAGGCGGTGGATCGCATCGCCGCCCCGGCGGGATCGGAAGACGCCACCCTGATGATGGCCCGGGTCCAGGCGCGCGGCGGCCTTGCGTCATACATGATATTCGGCACCGAACTGAGCGCCGGTCATCACAACGAGAAGTTTGACTTCGACGAGAGCGTAATGACGGTCGCGGTCGACACCCTGGCGCGCGTCGCGCTTAACTTTCCCTGGCAGCGGGGGGTGTGATGGACCCGATTTTTCAGTTTGTTGAAGAGGTAATTGAGGCAAGCCGCGAGACCTATTGCGCCATCGCCGATGATATCTGGGACCACCCGGAGACGCGCTTTGAGGAGTTCTGGTCCGCCCGGCGGCTGGCGGACGCCCTGGAAGCGGAAGGTTTCCAGCTGACCCGTGATGCTGGCGGGATCCCCAATGCTTTTATCGCCAGCGTCGGCGAGGGCCAACCGGTTATTGCCCTGCTGGGCGAGTTTGACGCCCTGGCGGGTCTCAGCCAACAGGCCCATTGCGCGGAGCCGACATCGTCAACGCCGGGGGGCAACGGTCACGGCTGCGGGCACAATCTGCTCGGGACAGCGGCTTTCGCCGCGGCGGTTGCCGCCAAAAAATGGCTGCAGCAGCACGGCGGCGCGGGCACCCTGCGCTTCTACGGTTGCCCGGGGGAAGAAGGCGGCTCGGGCAAAACGTTCATGGTGCGCGAAGGGCTGTTTGATGACGTCGATGCGGCCCTCACCTGGCATCCGGAGGCCTGGGCCGGGATGTTCAGCACCCGCACTCTCGCCAACATTCAGGCGGCGTGGCGCTTTACCGGCACCGCCGCCCACGCCGCCAATTCGCCGCACCTGGGGCGAAGCGCCCTGGACGCGGTCACCCTGATGACCACCGGCAGTAACTTCCTGAATGAACATATTATCGAAAAGGCGCGGGTTCATTACGCCATTACCGATACCGGCGGCGTCTCGCCCAACGTCGTCCAGGCCCAGGCGGAAGTGCTGTATCTGATCCGCGCCCCGGAGATGGCAGATGTAGAACAGATCTTCGCCCGCATTGAGAAGATTGCCCAGGGGGCCGCGCTGATGACCGAGACCCACGTCAGCTGCCGCTTTGAAAAAGCCTGTTCCAGCTATCTGCCCAACCGCACGCTCGAAGCGGCGATGTATCAGACGGTAGCGCATTACGGCACGCCGGCATGGAGCGACGACGATCGCGCCTTTGCCGCGGCGATCCGCGCCACGCTCAGCGCCAACGATATCAACAACAGCCTGAACAATATCGCCGGCACCGGCGGCGAGGCGGGGAAAACCTTCGCTCGTCGCCACCGCGATACGCTGCTGATTGATGAGGTGGCGCCGTGGGCGGCCACGGATACGATTCTCGCCGGCTCCACCGACGTCGGCGACGTCAGCTGGAAAGCGCCGGTGGCCCAATGCTTCAGCCCCTGCTTCGCGGTGGGTACCCCGCTGCACAGCTGGCAGCTGGTGAGCCAGGGACGCACCGCCATCGCCCATAAAGGGATGCTGCTCGCGGCGACGGCGATCCGTTTATTCAGCGACCGCGCGCTGCTGGAGGCCAGCCAGCGAGAGCTCAGGCAGGCGCTGGCCGAACATCCTTACCGCTGCCCGATTCCGGCGGAGGTGAGACCGTCGGTTTTACGATAACCATAAGACCAGACCGCTCCTGACAGACGCTGACCGGCATAGCGGCACGCACCGACCATAATAACCGCCGGCAGTACGGGAGCAGGCCTGCCCAACACAACAACGACAACAGAGGAACGCCCATGAGTATGTCATCCATACCGTCGCCTTCCCCCGCCGGAAAGCGCTATGGCTGGGTAGAGAAGATCGGTAATAAGGTCCCGCACCCGTTTTTGCTGTTTATCTATCTTATCGTGGCGCTGATCGCCGCCACGGCGATACTCTCCGCCTTCAACGTCGGGGTGCAAAACCCTGCGGACGGGTCGCGGGTGGTGGTCAAAAACCTGCTCAGCGTGGAAGGGCTGCACTGGTTTTTACCGAACGTGATTAAAAACTTCAGCGGTTTCGCGCCGCTGGGGGCGATCCTCGCCCTGGTGTTGGGCGCCGGCTTTGCCGAGCGGGTGGGCCTGTTGCCCGCGCTGATGGTCAAGATGGCCTCCCACGTTAGCGCCCGTTATGCCAGCTATATGGTGCTATTCATCGCCTTTTTCAGCCATATCTCTTCCGACGCCGCGCTGGTGATCATGCCGCCGCTGGGGGCGCTGATGTTTCTCGCTGTCGGTCGGCATCCGGTCGCCGGCCTGCTGGCGGCGATAGCCGGCGTGGGCTGCGGCTTTACCGCCAATTTACTGATCGTCACCACCGACGTGCTGCTCTCCGGGATCAGCACCGAGGCGGCCAAATCCATCGATGCCTCTCTGCACGTCAGCGTGATCGACAACTGGTACTTTATGGCGACCTCGGTGATCCTCCTGACCCTCGTCGGCGGTTTAATCACTGACAAGCTGGTGGAGCCGAGGCTCGGACAGTGGCAAGGCAGCCGCGACGAAAAGCTGCAAACCCTGACCACTGAGGAGCGTTTCGGCCTGCGCATCGCCGGGGTAGCAACGCTGGCGTTCGTGGCGGTCATCGCCCTGATGGTGGTTCCTGAAAACGGCATTCTTCGCGATCCGGTTCAGCACACGGTGATGCCCTCGCCGTTTATCAAAGGCATCGTGCCGCTGATCATCTTTTTCTTCTTTGTCGTGTCGCTGGCTTACGGCATCGCCACTGGCAAAATTCGCCGTCAGGCCGATCTGCCGCAGTTGATGATTGAGCCGATGAAAGAGATGGCCGGATTTATCGTGATGGTCTTCCCGCTGGCGCAGTTCGTGGCGATGTTCAACTGGAGCAATATGGGCAAGTTTATGGCCGTTGGCCTGACGGACCTGCTGGAGAGCGCCGGCATGAACGGCGTCCCGGCGTTTGTCGGTCTGGCGCTGCTGTCGGCTTTTCTGTGCATGTTTATCGCCAGCGGCTCGGCCATCTGGTCGATTCTGGCGCCGATCTTCGTGCCGATGTTTATGCTGCTGGGCTTCCACCCGGCGTTTGCGCAGATCCTGTTTCGCATCGCCGATTCATCGGTGCTGCCGCTGGCGCCGGTTTCACCGTTTGTACCGCTGTTTCTCGGTTTTTTACAGCGCTACCGACCCGACGCCCGCCTCGGGACTTACTACTCGCTGGTGCTCCCTTACCCGCTGATTTTTCTCGCCGTCTGGCTGCTGTTGCTGGTGGGCTGGTATCTGGCAGGACTGCCCATCGGCCCTGGCATTTATCCGCGGCTCCCTTAAGCCGTTGAAGCGCCAGGGACGGCTGCTTACTCTTAACGCGGCACCTTCATTTTGACCTTACGGGGGACATCTGCGGCTCCGGCGAAGAAGCCGAAAAGCGCGCGATACCCACGTTCGAGCAACAGCGTGAGGCCGTGGATAACCAGGCCGCTGAAGATCAATACGATTACACCAGTCAGTATATATTGCATAGCCCCACCTCTGAGTTATTAACCGCGCCGCGACGACGCGGTGGCACCTTCCCGGGCGCGCAAAGCGGCGCGGAGGACCGGCGTCGTCAGCTTAAAAGTAGCAAAAACCATGCCCGATAACCCGCCAGGATCGATCCAAAAATAAATCAACGTACAGGCCGCAGGAAGCCGGCCGGGAATACGGGTTTATCTTTTGGGAGTATAGTTGACCGCCGCCGGCGCGTGGTATCGTGTGGCCCTCGTGTACGATGGTGGATGACTGAAACGATGTTGACCTTGCTGCAGGATAAAATGGATACCCCGCTGGGGGCGCTGTGGGTACTCTGCGACGAACAGTTTAATTTACGCGCCGTCGAGTGGGACGAGCACCGCGATCGGATGGAAACCCTGCTCGACGTACACTATCGCCGGGAAGGCTATCAGCGCGTTGACTGCCGCAATCCGGGCGGTCTCAGCAGTAAGCTGAACGACTATTTTGCCGGCGACCTGGCCGTTATCGAGACCCTGCCTACCGCCACCGCCGGCACCCCTTTCCAGCGCCAGGTCTGGCAGGCGTTGCGCGATATCCCCTGCGGCCAGGTGATGCACTACGGTCAGCTGGCCGAAGCGCTCGGTCGTCCCGGCGCGGCACGCGCGGTGGGGGCCGCCAATGGCGCCAACCCGGTGAGTATTGTGGTGCCTTGCCATCGGGTCATCGGGCGTAACGGTACGATGACCGGCTATGCCGGCGGCGTGCAGCGTAAAGAGTGGCTTCTGCGCCACGAGGGCTATCTGTTGCTTTGACTGAAAATGCCTTTTCTGGAATTTTCAGGTAATTTTACAATCAAATGTGGCTGAATAATCTATTTTTAATCAAGCAGATATCAGCCTGTTTTGATTTCCCCTGCTGATATTACGTGTTTCAGAGCCTGAAGACTTACCTGCTCATCAAAAAGATGTTAAAATTGACCAATATCAATTAAGGCCTGAGCAGACATATGATCCCTGAGAAGCGAATTATTCGACGCATTCAGTCTGGCGGTTGTGCTATCCATTGTCAGGATTGCAGTATCAGCCAGCTCTGCATCCCCTTTACTCTGAACGAGCACGAGCTTGATCAGCTGGATAATATTATCGAGCGGAAAAAGCCCATCCAGAAAGGTCAAACCTTGTTCAAAGCCGGTGATGAGCTGAAATCGTTGTATGCCATTCGCTCCGGGACCATCAAAAGCTACACCATCACCGAGCAAGGCGATGAGCAGATTACCGGCTTCCACCTGGCGGGCGATCTGGTGGGCTTTGACGCCATCGGCACCGGCCTGCACCCGAGCTTCGCCCAGGCGCTGGAAACGTCGATGGTATGCGAGATCCCCTTTGAAACCCTCGACGATCTTTCCGGAAAAATGCCGAATCTGCGTCAGCAGATGATGCGCCTGATGAGCGGTGAGATCAAAGGCGACCAGGATATGATCCTGCTGCTTTCCAAAAAGAACGCCGAAGAGCGCCTGGCCGCGTTTATCTATAACCTGTCCCGCCGTTTCGCGCAGCGCGGTTTCTCTCCCCGTGAGTTCCGTCTGACCATGACCCGCGGCGACATTGGCAACTATCTCGGCCTCACCGTCGAAACCATCAGCCGTCTGCTGGGGCGTTTCCAGAAGAGCGGCATGCTGGCGGTGAAAGGCAAATACATCACCATTGAAAACGGCGACCTGCTGGCCCAGCTGGCCGGTCAGGCGCGTAACGTCGCTTAATCTCCGCGCAACACCTGGTCAGGATCGGCAATTTTTTCAGATTTGTTGATCTGACCAGGCTCCTCCCCTGTTTCAATTCATCCATATAGGTTATCTTTTTAATAACTGACGGTAGCTGCAGTTGTAAGGAGACCCTGTATGGCGAAGTATCAGAGCATGCTGGTAGTAATCGATCCTAACCAGGACGACCAGCCGGCGCTAAGGCGAGCGGTGTACCTGCACCAACGGATTGGTGGACGCATCAAAGCCTTTTTGCCGATCTATGATTTTTCTTATGAAATGACCACCCTGTTGTCGCCGGATGAACGGACGGCGATGCGTCAGGGCGTCATTGCCCAACGAACGGCCTGGATCCGCGAGCAGGCGAAATTCTATCTTGAATCCGGTGTGCCGATTGACGTGAAGGTGGTGTGGCACAACCGCCCCTTCGAAGCCATTATTCAGGAAGTGATCAGTGAGAAACACGACCTGCTGCTGAAGATGGCCCACCAACACGACAAGCTGGAAGCGGTGATCTTCACCCCGACCGACTGGCATCTGCTGCGTAAGTGCCCTTGCCCGGTCTGGATGGTGAAAGACCAGCCATGGCCAGAAGGCGGTAAAGCGCTGGTCGCCGTCAATCTGGCCAGTGAAGAAAATTATCACAACACCCTCAACGAGAAGCTGGTGCGCGAGACCCTGTCGCTGGCGGAAGAAGTCAACCACACTGAAGTGCACCTTATCGGCGCCTATCCGGTCACCCCGATCAATATCGCGATTGAGCTGCCGGATTTCGATCCCAGCGTCTACAACGACGCCATCCGCGGCCAGCATCTGCTGGCGATGAAAGCCCTGCGGCAGAAGTTTGGCATTGACGAGAAATTCACCCACGTGGAAAAAGGGTTGCCTGAGGAGGTGATCCCGGATCTCGCCGAGCATCTGCAGGCGGGGATCGTGGTGCTGGGAACGGTCGGACGTACCGGCCTGTCGGCGGCGTTCCTCGGCAATACCGCGGAACAGGTGGTCGATCATCTGCGCTGTGACCTGCTGGTACTCAAACCGGAGGCCTACCAGACGCCGGTGGAACTGGACGACGACGACGATTAATCTTCCCTCCCGGAACGTTCATCATCCCCCGCCTCGCGGGGGATTTTTTTGCCCGCTTTCCCTCAGGCACAAAAAAGGGCCGCTTGCGGCCCCGTCATGGCATGGCGACCCTGAACGACTCAGTGGATACCCAGACGCCAGGCCAGATCGATCTCTTCTTTCAGCTCCAGCGAGGAGAGCGCCATCAGGTCAGCAAACTCCAGTTCCAGCAGTTTAAGTTTTTTCAGATACTGCGCTGGAGTCATGACGGTGGTGTCGCGGCGTAAGAATTCGATGGCCATCTGCGTTGGGGTTAACTCGGTATCCATAATATCCTCTGTCTGATGTAAGAACCGGAACATTATATCACCTTTTACCGCTTATTTTATGAACAATCCCTGACATCCTTGTGCATATAAAAAAGCCGTCTCACAGGAGACGGCTTATAAACAAACGTTGTAAAACAATAATGTTACATTACAGCGCTTTCAGGATCGCATCGACGCTGGCTTTGGCATCACCGAACAGCATATGGGTGTTCTCTTTAAAGAACAGCGGGTTCTGTACGCCGGCGTAACCGGTGTTCATCGAACGCTTAAAGACCACCACGTTCTGCGCTTTCCACACCTCAAGCACCGGCATGCCGGCGATCGGGCTCTTCGGATCGTCCTGCGCCGCCGGGTTGACGGTATCGTTAGCGCCGATGACCAGCACGGTGTCGGTATCGCTGAAATCATCGTTGATCTCATCCATCTCCAGCACGATGTCGTAAGGCACTTTAGCCTCCGCCAGCAGGACGTTCATATGCCCCGGTAGACGGCCGGCGACCGGGTGAATGCCAAAGCGCACCTTAATGCCGCGCGCCCGCAGCTTCTCGGTAATTTCTGCCACCGGATACTGCGCCTGGGCCACCGCCATACCGTAGCCCGGGGTGATGATGACCGAGTGCGAATTTTTCAGCATCTCCGCCGTCTCTTCGGCGCTAATTTCGCGGTGCTCGCCCACTTCCTGATCATCACCAGTAGAAGAGCCGTCAGTGCCGAAACCACCCGCA
>ERZ781275.1648-NODE-1648-length-13157-cov-17.955045_pt1 | contig 13157 bp, 9 predicted proteins | sample MGYA00375853_ERZ781275 | MGnify/ENA primary metagenome ERZ781275 (study PRJEB29790, sample SAMN03653691) | human gut metagenome | host: Homo sapiens | place: USA: Dallas, Texas | collected 2012-07-23 | study: EMG produced TPA metagenomics assembly of the Gut...
CACCAAGACCCCGAACCGTTCCCCGGCTTAACAACAAACCCGGCTTAATCCGAGTGGATGATCGGCGTCTCGCCGGGCTTGAGCGTGGCGCACGCGTCGCGAAGCATGCCGTTGGCCAGGGCGGCGTTGGGGGCTCGTGCCGATCGTCCAGGCGACGGGCATGCCGTCGTGGCAGTCGATGACCGGCGACAGGTACACCTTGCCCGCCGGGATCGAGAACTCGGTGATGTCCGTGACCCACAGCCGGTTCGGCGCGGTGGCGTGGAAGTCGCGGTTCACGAGATTCGCGGGCGCGCCGCCGATCTCGCCCTTGTACGAACTGTAGCGCTTCGCGCTCTTGAGCACGGGGACCATGCCGTGGCTGGTCATCAGGCGCATGATGCGCTTGGCCGACACGATGATGCCCGCGCTTTTGAGCTCGAGGTGGATGCGCTTGTACCCGCAGCGCCTCCTGCTGCTCCCGAACGCCTCGCGCACCAGGGACAGGAGGTTCGCGTTCTTGTCCGGCCGGCGCATGGCCTTCAACTGGTAGTAGTACGTGCTGCGCGCGATGCCGACCTCCTTCAGCAGGCTCTCCGCGTTCACGCCCAACGTCTCACTGATGTCCTTGATCAGGGTCGTCTTCTCTCGGCTTGTCAGGTTGTCCGGGTCTGCGCCCGGCTCTTTTCCCACCAGTTCCGCCGCACCCTTCATGATCGCCAACCGGATCTCCATGGCCCGCTGTTCGGCGCGCAGACGCTCGAGGTCGGCGCGCAACGTGGCGATCTCGCCGCGCAGCGCGTCCGGATCGTCCTGCTGCGAGGAATCCCCGCGTTCCGGTTCCCCTCTTCGCCACCATGAGTCCTTTCGCGTCTCCGAGCAGTTGACGCTTCCAGTTTCGCACGACCGACGAATCCACACCCACCGCCTCCGCGGCCTCGCGCGAACTCAATTCGCCGGACGCGACCTTCAGGACCGCATCCCGTTTCAATTCCCCGGGAACCGGGCCACGGCGAATCCGGCGTTCGCCCGGCGCGAGCTCGTCGATCCACGAGGCAAGCACCTCTTTGCTCGGATACCCCATCTGACGCATCGTGCGGCTCGCACGCCGACCATGCGTCAGATAATGGTCCACGGCCGCACGCTTCTGCTCCTCCGTGTAGCGCGCATACCGTTCACCACGCTGCGAGGACACGCCCGTCCCCTGTTCGTCGAGCCAGTCCCGGTGCCACATGCGCAACGCCTCCCGGCTGGGATACCCCAGCTCGCGGATCACATCCGCCGCGCAGCACTCGTATTTCACATACAACTCGACCGCGCGTTGCCGCTGTTCCCTCGTGTACTTCGCCATGGCCGTCTCCTCCTCGGATCACAGTCCAAGAAAACGGCACCACCCCCAACACGAAACACCGACTTGACTAAATACACGAACGGAACGTCCGGTTCCGCATCGCGCCGATCACGGCCATGGTCGCGTGCCACACCGTGTTCTCCACGCTGGCCTTGTCTCTGGGCCTTTTCACCCTGCCGGGCAGCACCGCCGCCGAGTAATGATCCGCCAACGCCCGGTATCGTTCGTCCGGCACGATCTCGCCCTCACGCGGATGGGCGGTCACGCCGGTCTTGAGGTTGTCGGGCACCAGCCGCGGCGTGGAGCCGCCCAGCCACTCGTACATCGCCACATGGCAGCGCAGCCACGTCGTCTCCCCCATATCCAGCGCAGGCTCCACGAATGCGTACCGGCCGAACGGCAGGCACGCCACGAACAGGTAGGCGGTCGCGCTCTCCCCGGTCACCGGATCCACGATCTCCAATGTCGGCCCGGCCCAGTCCACCTCGATCGTCGAACCGGCCTTGCGCTCCACCCTCGACGTGACGCCGTTGGCCACCACATACGACTGATACAGCTTGCAGAAACGGTCGCAGCCCATCGCCGGCGACCCGTCGGACAGGCAGGAATCCCGGTACTCGGCATGCAGCAGCCTCAACGTGACGCCGGTCTTCGCCAGCTCGCGGTGCACGGCCTCCCAATCCGGCTGCCGGCACGCGCTTGCGTGCTCGTTGCGTCCCGGGAACAGCAGCGCGCACACCTCGTCGTCGCTCTTCGACGCGATGTCCGCATACGAGACGCCGGCATCGGCCGCCGCCCCGAGCGTCTCCGCTACGCTCGAACGCGATATGCCGAGCGAACCCGCTATGGCTCTGCCCGACACGGATTGCGAATGCCGCTTCAGTATCTGCTTCGCCTTGATTTTCCGTACCATGATAGGCAACTCCTTTCACCACACGTCCCTCGCATGGTGAAAGGAGCCTAACCACCAACGGCCTCCGACGGCAATATCCTCGGCCCCGAACCGCAATAACCGACCAACTCCAGCAATGGCCCTGAACCCCAATAACACCGGCCCTCAAAAAATCAAATATTCACTTGCCGATAACGTACCAGACGTTATTGCGGAGGTGGGTGAAGATTGGGATGTGTGAGGACCTGTATATTATGCCAATAGCTTAACGGTCATATTAGCGGTTGCACCGATTTCTCCCTCTAGGAGGCCTCTGGCTTCAGGATTGCCAACAATTTCAGGCGAATGGCATCGCGACGTGCCTCGATGAAAGGTTTGAAATTCGCTAAGTCGAGATTGGTATTTGCTGGAACATAAAAACTTACAGCGGATTTTCCTGTTCGTTTTGCCCATTCTGCCAGTGGCGTATCTCCCTTGCTTTCGTTTTGACTTCCTTCCAACAGTTGGAGGTTGGGGAGCGTATTCCAATTCTTTCTGTCTTCAGCGAATGCTCGATCCTCTGGATTTGGGAATGCCGATTGCATGGTTTCTTCGAACCTCAGCAATTTATCGCTTCCTTCTTGAGGCCGGATGAATATATTTTTTGGATATAAATGATCCTTATGGTATTGAACCGCTGGGTTGTGTACTCCTTGCAGCAGGGAGAGCACGTACCAAACGTTTGCATCCTCATATTCCAGTCCGAGAAAATCTTCAATGTTCTCTTCAGTGATAGTGATGTCCTTACGGGTATTCTTGAATTTGGTTCGTATCTCCTCATAGGGGAAATGTTCGGTGGTGCTGTTTTCCTTGATGATGGTCCGGAGAGAGTTTAGCAACGGATTGGTCTGTCCTCCGAAAACGCCGCATAAGAAGCTGGCATTTAGCCAGAGAATGATGTCATCGGCAACCTTATGCTCGGTACTGTGAACATCTTCTGCAAATAGTGTGCTGCCGCATCGTTTGTACAAACCAGTTTGCAAGAAATATTGAATTAGCGGGATAGCTGCATTTTTTGCTCGGAATGTGACATCATCAAAACCTTGATTATGAAGGAATCGGAATGTCTCCCCGATCGCATTGGATAGCTTATCCCAGTGATTTTGCAGCAGTTTGACCTTGTCTGAATCGAAGTTGTTGATTCTGAATCTTACATCCGATGCATAGCTAGCGAGGAACGAGCGCAGAATGATGTCATTCCCGATACGAAAACCCGTGTCCTTGAACACATCGTCCGAGAGTATTTTTGTTTTCTGGCGCATGTCGGGCCACATGGAGGTTGTTATTGCCATGATTAGATCAGCTTTGGTCAGAGGTATTCCGCCGCTGTTTGTCCTAGTAAAGATGTCGAGGACTTTGTTCTGATCTTGTTCCACCTGAAGATAGTACGTGATGAGTTTCTTCTCTATGAACTGACTGCGCAGGTCTGTAAGTCGTTGGAAAGCCCTTTTGTAGCCAGATAAATTATGTTGTTCCCAGTAGTTGAATATGTCGTCAGTACTGATAAGAGTGAGGATATCACCCGCCGGCATCCAATACTCTGTCTTGTTTTCGTTGAATCCGTCCTTATTGTCGGAAACCTTAAAGAACCTGAATGGGTATTTGAGATTGTCGTCATTCTCGGGTCTATCGTTTAGCAAATCTATATACAGTTGTTGCTTAGGCGTGGATGTCTCATTATCTGCCCATCGCTTGCTTTTAACATGTGCGCCATATGTTCCAAAGAATCCGATGTATAGGCTTGTAAGCCTCTGCTGGCCATCGATGACTGCATATTTATCCTCGAGTAATGGGCGTGTCATCGGAGGATTTTCCGTACTGAATCGTTCTTTATAGTTTCGGAGGAATTCGAAGAAAGGATAATTACGCTTTATATCAGGGTCTGTAATTTTCCAAAGCATGAGAGTATTGATTGGATAGCCTTGCATAATGCTATCGAATAATGCTTCGATGCGAGGGATATCCCACGTAAATTTACGCTGAATTCCGGGTAGTACATATTCGGCATTTTGAATGTGAATCATTGCTTCGCGAATACTGATGGGTTTTTGATAATCGTTGTCCTGTTGTATTTCATTAGCCATGGACATCGCCTCCTGATTTCATTTCATCATACCCTAAATTGTGGGTAGTGTTTCTTGATGTTGTGTGGAAGATGAATTCCGCTACGGAGCGGAATTCATTCGGGACGTGGGTCGTTGCTCGGTGGCTCTTTCTTCACACACGAATGTTGCTTATAACGTCTAGCTTTTGCCAATCGCAGGAACTGCGACGAGAATCCGTGACTCCGGAGCGAGAATTTGACGGCGGCCGTGTGCTGGTCCCCATTGCAATACGTCCGGTGGTACTTCAACATAACGAGTAGTTTCTCTGCGATTCAGTATGAATCGTCGGTTGCTTTCATCTCTTCTCGCAAAATCTTTGTAGCATTTTGTCATTCGGGCTACTGAGTCTCGATTCACTTCGAGAATCATGTTATTACCTTCGTAAAAACAGACTGACCGGATTGCGTTCTGTTCATACCATGTATCGATAATTCGCTGCAACATTGATTTGCCTAATGGGATCAGCGCGTGTTTCCAGTCGGGTAAGGGAATTGTTTCGTCTGTGCGCAAGTGGATGACTCCCGACGTAGTGGCAGGCGCTTTGTATGTTAGCGTCAAAGGCCAGCACGCAGATGAATTGCTAAAAGTGATGCCGATGGTGCGTGAAGAATCGTGGCATTTCGTTCTGCTGGACCAGCCGTATCGTTCCGCTAATTCATAAGACCATAAGGATTGCGCACACTCCATAAATCTGCGTTGCGCGGTTTGTTCGATATTGTTGCCTTCTGTCTTTTCGACGCTTGTGAAGCGTATCCTAAATCTATCGGACTCGATTTGTTCAGAATCGATATGCACCTTATTGCGCACTGGTTTGCACTTTTCGCTGCGGACGCAAGCGACCCAGTCTCCATTGCGCAGCAGCATGTCCGCTATCGACTCCACGGCATCGAGTCGTGCGGCTGATTGAGATGCGGAATCAACCACCACAGATAAGGGTTTCGTGTGAGTTTGTCGATTATCTGGTTTCCTGACTTTCATGGCTACCAGCATCATCGAAGAACAGGATAGACGGTAGATATCTTCCTGTTCTTCGGCATGGAGTTGTTCTCGTACACATGGTAAAAATCAAAAATTGGCAGTATGCGCAGCGGCTCTTCCGTAGCGTTCAATGGTCATCATGCATGGAACCAAGCGAGACATACTATTATTGCCGTGGTCTTTCCATCTTGGCATATCGCAAACGAGTAGCTTCACCCGTGATACCGAGCTTGCGACCAATTGTTTCCCATGATTGGCCACGTTCATGCATGAGCAGTACCATCTGCGCAATGCGGGCATCAATGTATTCCAGTTCGGCTTTGCGTCGATTGATTAGACGGCTGAGCTCCAGTTCGGGAGAGAAGTTTGGGCTGTCCTCGGGAATGCCTTCTGCTGGTGATTCCTGAGACTCCACGGCATCTGCCGCAGCGTTGCCGATTTCCATGAGTTTGGCCTGTATCTCGGGAGAGTAGTCTTCAAATTTCATCGTTATCACTGCCTTAGTGTCGCTGTTGCTGATACTCCACTTTATAGGCATGTGGCCTCACCGGTAAATATTTACCGCCGCCCAGACCACACGGTATGGTGGAACACATGGCTGATTACGGGAACAACTTTGTGCAACTGCATAACCACACGCACTATTCGCTGCTCGATGGTGCGTCGAAGATTCCTGATTTGGCCAAGCGTGCGGCCGAACTTGGCATGCCTGCGGTCGGCATCACCGACCATGGCAACATGCATGGCGCCTACGAGATGTACACCAACTGCGTGGCCAATGGCGTCAAGCCCATCATCGGCATCGAAGCTTATGTGACCCCGGAAACCGCACGTCAAGACAAGTCCCGCGTGCATTGGGGTACCGAAGCCCAGCGCCGCGACGACGTCTCCGGTGGTGGTCTTATCACCCACTTGACCATGTGGGCCGAAAACGACGAAGGCTTGGTCAACCTCATCAAAGCCTCGTCCGTGGCCAACCTCGAAGGTCGCGTCATGCGTTATCCGCGTATGGATAAGGAGGTGCTCGCCACCTATTCCAAAGGCGTGATCGCATCCTCCGGCTGCCCCTCGGGCATCATCCAGACCCGTCTGCGCCTCGGTCAATTCGATGAGGCCCTGCGTGCCGCCGGCGAATTCCAGGACATCTTCGGCAAAGACAACTTCTTCATCGAACTTATGGATCACGGTCTGCCCATCGAAACTCAGGTGACCGGTGACCTGCTGACCATCGCCAAGAAACTCAACGCACCACTGCTGGCCACCAACGATTCCCACTACGTACACGCCGAAGATGCACAGGCGCAGGACGCCATGCTCTGCATCAACTCCGGTTCCCGTCTTGACGATCCGGACCGATTCAAGTTCGACGGCACCGGCTACTACATCAAAACCGCCGAAGAGATGCGCGAACTGTTCAAGGACCACCCGGACGCCTGCGACAATACGCTCGTTATCGCCGAACGCTGCAACGTGATGTTCGACGACCACGAAGACGGCGCGTTCATGCCGAAATTCCCTTGTCCCGAAGGCTGGGATGAGACCTCCCTGTTCCTCAAAAAAGTCGAGGAAGGTCTGGAGAAGCGTTACGACGGCAACCCGCCGCTCGACGTATTGAAGCAGGCCGACTACGAATGCGGCGTGATCTGCCAGATGCAGTTCTGCGGATACTTCCTCGTGGTCGCCGACTACATTCAGTGGGCCAAGGACCACGGCATTATGGTGGGGCCGGGCCGTGGTTCGGCCGCAGGCGCCATGGTCGCCTATTCCATGGGCATTACCGAGCTCGATCCGCTCAAGCATGGCCTGATTTTCGAGAGGTTCCTGAACCCTGAGCGAGTGAGCCTTCCTGATATCGATGTCGACTTCGACCCTGAAGGTCGTGCGCGAGTCATCGAATACTGCGGCGAAAAATACGGCACCGATAAGGTCGCCCAGTGCGTGATCTATGGCACCATCAAAACCAAGCAGGCCTTGAAGGACTCCGCCCGCATCATGGGTTATGAATTCTCAGTCGGTGAAAAAATCACCAAGGCGCTGCCTCCGGCGGCCACCGGCGGCAAAGACATCAGCCTACATGACATCTTCGACCCGGCCGCCAAACGTTATGCCGAGGCCAGGGAATTCCGAGAACTCTACGATTCCGACCCGGACACCAAGCGCATCACCGAGGAAGCCAAGGGTATCGAAGGCCTGATTCGACAGACCGGTGTACATGCCTGCGCCACCATCATGGGTAGCGCACCCATCACCGACACCTCGCCGTTGCTGGAACGCACCGATGGCACCATCACCACCACCTTCGAATACCACACGTGCGAAACGTTGGGGCTGGTCAAGATGGACTTCCTTGGCCTGTCCAACTTGACGATCATCCACGACACCCTGAAGAACATCGAGGCCAACGGCAAACCCGCCATCGACTACACCAAGATTCCGCTCGATGACGCCGAAACCTACAAACTCATGTCCCGAGGAGACACGCTCGGCGTGTTCCAGCTCGATTCCGACGGCATGCGTTCACTGCTGAAAACCCTGAAGCCCGATAACTTCAACGATATTTCCGCACTTATCGCCCTGTACCGACCGGGCCCGATGAGTATGGATTCGCACACCAACTACGCCAAGCGCAAAAACGGCCTGCAGAAGATCACGCCAATTCACCCTGAGCTTGAGGAGCCTCTGAAGCAGGTGCTTGACGAGACCTATGGTCTGATCATCTACCAGGAGCAGGTGCAGTCCGCCGCCCGAATCCTCGCCGGTTATTCACTGGGCAAGGCAGACGTGCTGCGTCGAGCCATGGGTAAGAAGAAGCCCGAAGTGCTGGCCAAGGAGAAGGTGCCGTTCTTCGCCGGTATGAAGGAGCACGGATATTCCGAAGAGGCCTCCCAGGCCGTGTGGGATATTCTGGTGCCGTTCTCCGGCTACGCTTTCAACAAAGCGCACTCCGCCGCATACGGTCTGATCTCCTACTGGACCGCATATCTGAAGACGCACTACCCGGTCGAATTCATGGCCGCCCTGTTGCAAGGTGCCGCCACCAACAAAGACAAGACCGCACTGTACTTGGGCGAGGCCCGCCGCATGGGCATCCAGGTGCTCTCGCCGGACGTCAACGAATCGGTGTACGAGTACTCGGCAGTCGGCGACGTCGTCCGATTCGGTCTTGGTGCCATCCGTAACGTGGGTGACAAGGCCGTGGCCGATATCATCGCCGAACGCGAAGGCCCGCGCGGCAAGTTCGTGAACTTCATGGACTTCATCCGCCGCGTGCCCCTGACCGCGCTGAACCGGCGATTGGTCGAATCGTTGATCAAGGCCGGTGCCTTCGACTCGATTGACCCGAACCGTCGCGCGCTGCTCACCGTGCACGAGGCCGCCATCGATTCGGTGGTGAGTCTGAAGCGCAAACAGGCGGAGGGCCAGTTCGATTTGTTCTCCGATGCCGAGGATGGGGGAGCGGAGGCCATGGGCGACGCTTCCGTGACCGTACCCGATCTTGAGGAATGGGACAAGAAGACCAAACTTAACTTCGAACGCGAAATGTTGGGCCTGTATGTGTCTGACCATCCGCTCTCCGGTATGCAGTCGATTCTCGCGTCCTTGCGTGAAATGTCCATCGCGCATCTGGTTGATCGAGCCAAAACGATGGGTGAAGGACAGCAGGTCACGTTGGCTGGTTTGGTCACCAATGTGGACCGGCGCGTATCCAAGAAGGGCAACCCCTGGGCCATCGTGACCATCGAAGACATGGAAAGCTCCATCCAATGCATGTTCTTCGGCAAGGTCTATGAAGCGGCCGCCGCCGAACTTGCCGTGGACGCCATCGTACAGATTCGTGGCCAAGTGGAGTTGCGCGACGAAACCGTTTCTCTGAGAGCCACGGAAATGCAGATTCCGACCTTGGAAGCCGAGGATGAACGTCCGTTGGTCATCACGCTGCCGCCGGTGGCGTTGGAGCGCCAACGCATGATGCAACTCGGTCAGGTGCTCGCTAATCATCCTGGTTACTGCGAAGTACATCTTGCGGTGCTGGATGAGAAGGGTAACGCTCAGGTGCTCACGTTTGGCGATCGTTTCCGCGTCAAGCGAGATACTTCGTTGTTTGCTGAGATCAAGATTCTGTTTGGCCCCAGCTGCTTGCCTGCCGCCTGATTGGCGGGTTTCGCCCCTGGCCTCTCCCTCACCTGGCTTTGCTGGGGGCTCCTTCATCAGAGGGAGCTAAGGCGTGTGCCACCATACGATGTGCGCGACTACTGTGGAACGTATGGGCATGGAGATGGCGGATACTGGTAACAACGATGACGAGCAACAATGGATTGCCGCGATGCTGGAACGGCTGTCTCATTCGCAGTTCCGCGCCAAATTCGCTTTGACCGACAAAGACCGAGCCTATGCCCGCACCAAAGGCAAGGCGACCATCGATCGTCATGCGCGAGAAATGTTGCGAGACCGCATAGGCGCAGCCGAACCGAAGAACGACGGCAGGCAGACGCCATGGCGCGGCCATCCGGTATTCACCGCTCAGCATGCTACCGCCACATGCTGCCGCGGATGCATCGAAAAATGGCATCATCTGCCCAAAGGCCGTGAACTCGCCGAAGTGGAGGTAAACCGACTTGCCGATTTGGTCATGGCATGGATTGAGCGGGACCTTATCAATCATCCGGTTCGGTGAAGCACCCCGCATCCTCAGTATGCCTGTATGCCTTCAATAGTTATGAGCCAACAGCCAACATAGGCCTCGAAAACCGTAGATGCAAGGTATTGGCGAATGCGGCAGAACGCCGAACGTTGCCTATGGCGCGTTCGTCAATAATGCGACATGATGTCTATTCAAGAAGAGTTGATGAAGTGTCAACTCTGCCCCAAGGAGGCGGAATATGTACTACAGCAGCGGCAATTATGAGGCTTTCGCACGTCCGAAGAAGCCGGCCGACGTGGACAACAAGCATGCATACATCATCGGTACCGGACTGGCGGCATTGTCTGCAGCCTGTTATCTGGTGCGTGATGGTCAGATGCCTGGCGAGAACATCCACATCCTTGAGAAGGACCCGGTACCCGGCGGCGCCTGTGACGGTCTTGATATTCCCGGCCTTGGCTATGTGATGCGTGGCGGCCGCGAAATGGACAATCATTTCGAGGTCATGTGGGATCTGTTCCGCTCGATTCCCTCCATCGAAACCGAAGGCGTCAGCGTACTCGACGAGTACTACTGGCTCAACAAGGAGGACCCGAACTACTCGCTGTGCCGCGCCACCAAGAATCTCGGCAAGGACGCGGGGCTCAAGGGCAAGTTCGGGCTGTCCGACAAGGCTTCGATGGAAATCATGAAGCTGTTCTTCACCCCGGACGAAGACCTGTATGACAAGCCGATCACCGATTTCTTCGATGATGAGGTGCTGAACTCCAACTTCTGGCTGTACTGGCGCACCATGTTCGCCTTCGAAAACTGGCACTCCGCGCTGGAAATGAAGCTGTACATCAAGCGCTACATTCATCACATCGGAGGCCTGCCGGACTTTTCCGCGCTGCGTTTCACCCGCTACAACCAGTACGAGTCGATGATTCTGCCGATGGTCAAGTATCTGGAATCGCACGGCGTCGAATTCCGCTACAACACCAAGGTCGAGAACGTGGAATTCGCGATTGGCGGGGGAGCCGGCCCCAAGCGCGAGCACACCGGCGTAGGCCAAGACACCATCCAGAAGATTCAGGCCACCTCCGGCTTCTTCAAGCGCAACCCTGCCAGCACGCCCACCAAGAAGCTTGCCGTGCGCATCGACGTGGACCACGAGGGTGATAAATCCTCCATCGACCTGACCGAGAACGATCTGGTGTTCATCACCAACGGCGGTTGCGTGGAGAACTCCACCATGGGTTCCCAGAACTCGCCCGCCGCATGGAACCCAGACCTGAAGCCCGGTGGCGGCTGGGATATGTGGAAGCGTATCGCCGACCAGGACCCGAGCTTTGGCCATCCGGAGAAGTTCTGCTCCGATCCGAATGCCACCAAGTGGATGAGCGCCACCGTCACCACCCTGGACGGCGAGATTCCGCCGTACATCCAGAAGATCTGCAAGCGCGACCCGTTCTCCGGCAAGGTCGTCACCGGCGGCATCGTCACCGTGCAGGACTCCAACTGGCTCATGAGTTGGACCCTGAACCGCCAGCAGCAGTTCCGCGACCAGCCCAAGGACCAGCTGTGCGTATGGGTCTACGGCCTGTTCCCGGACAAGCCCGGCAACTATGTGAAGAAGCCGATGACCGAATGCACCGGTGAAGAGATTTGCGAGGAGTGGCTTTACCACATGGGCGTGCCGACCGACAAGATCGAGGCGCTCGCAAAGCACCACGCCAACACCGTGCCGGTCATGATGCCGTACATCACCGCGTTCTTCATGCCGCGCGCGGCCGGCGACCGCCCGGACGTGGTGCCCGATGGTGCCGTGAACTTCGCATTCCTTGGCCAGTTCGCCGAGACCCCGCGCGACACGATTTTCACCACCGAATACTCGATGCGCACCGGTATGGAAGCTGTCTACACGTTGCTCGGCGTGGACCGCGGCGTGCCTGAAGTGTGGGGTAGCGTCTATGACGTGCGCAACCTGCTCAACGCCACCGTCAAATTGCGTGACGGTGCACCGGTCACCGATATGAAGCTCAACTTCATTGAAAAGGCCGTGGTCAAGAAGGTGCTCAAGAAACTCGACGGCACCGATATTGCCACCCTGTTACGCGAATACCGCGTAATCTGACATCCATCTGGCTCCCCTCAAGGTGAGGGGAGCCAGCACGCGAAGCGTGATTGAGGGAAGTTGCTCACAACGGAGTGTTAAGAGAAGGACAAAAACATGACTGATTCTGATCCCCAGTTAATCCGCCACGCCACCATCGACGATCTGGACGCGCTGGCCGCCATGGAATCCGAATGCTTCCCGGCCGCCGAGGCCGCCGACCGCTCGTCCCTGCGCGCCCGAATCGAGACCTATCCGGAATGTTTTTGGCTATTGATTGATGGCGAGATCGTCATGGCGTTCATCAACGGTTTCGCGACCGATCGGCGTGACTTGACCGATGACATGTACGAGGATGCCGCGCAGCACAACCCTCAAGGTGACTGGCAAATGATTTTCGGCGTGGATACTGCGCCGAAGTATCAGCATCGCGGTTGCGCCAGTGCACTCATGAGGAAAGTCATTGAAGACACTCGTGCAGCTGGACGTAAAGGCTTGGTGCTCACCTGCAAAGATCGGCTGGTCGGATTCTATGCGCAATTTGGGTATGAGGACGAGGGCATTTCGGAGTCCACTCACGGTGACGTGGTCTGGCATCAGATGCGCCTGACCTTCTAATCCCCCTTTGGCTCCCCTCTTTGATGCTGAGGCGTCTAAAAAAACAGTCCGGTGGACTGTTTTTTTAGACGAAGGCGAGACGATAGTCGAGCCATAAGGACGAGAGCTTTTTGCGGGTGAACCGTCCGCGTGATCGGACTGAGGGGAGTTGAACGTGGAATAAATTGTTGCGACACGCCGGTGAACATCTGATTTCGTTACGTGAGCCCATAAAAAGCCGGCGTATCCTGATGGTAACGGCGTGATTCAAGCTGATTTCGACACGCCGGGCGAAGCCTGTCGTTTCAACGATTTGGGCTTATCTTCGTGCGCCCGATTTGCGCGAGTCCGTGAATGCGTGTAAGTTATTTCCTTGCTGCCGCTCGGCGAGTGGTTCTCCTCCGGGGAGCTGCGAGGTGGGTGAGTGGTGGTGGTTTGAGAACTCAAGAGCGTGTTTGTACTACTTCTTTATAGTCAAT
>ERZ781275.1660-NODE-1660-length-13020-cov-3.971462_pt1 | contig 13020 bp, 14 predicted proteins | sample MGYA00375853_ERZ781275 | MGnify/ENA primary metagenome ERZ781275 (study PRJEB29790, sample SAMN03653691) | human gut metagenome | host: Homo sapiens | place: USA: Dallas, Texas | collected 2012-07-23 | study: EMG produced TPA metagenomics assembly of the Gut...
TTATAAGAAAATTCCAAATCAAGATTACGACCAAAATAATGATCTTTTGTTACGTATGTTGCTGCAGTACACATTTTAACACCTCCACAGTTTTTTATTTGCTTTTTTTATTTATACCAAAAAAAATATTTTTAAAACAGAGCATTAATCGTTATATGAAGTTTTTTCAATAAGAAAATTTTTAAAAGAATATACATACTAAAATATTTTTTGTGTTTAAAAAAATCAAAATAACAACTTAAAATTCTTAATTACTTGAGAAAAATATAAAAGACATATGACGTTTAATTTAACGAAATCTATTATACATTAAAGCAGGAAAATGCAATTGGCAAAAAATATAGTTGTTAAAGTAGGCGTTCCTTTTTTGAAGATATATCTAAGAGACAGTAGATTTATTTTTAATTAGAAAAAGAATAAATATGTATAAAATATATAAAAATATGTAAAAAACAGCTATAACTTCTAAATAGTATAGACTTATTATGAATTATGAACTATTTTATTTATAGTTTAAAGATAAAAAATAATATGTATTTTTAATGCGAAAAAAATTTATTTTTAAAAGGGAAAGGCTAAGGTGACTATAGAAAATCCATTTTTGTAAGTTTTTATTATTATATAAATTAAATATATGAAAATCTAGAATTAAATTTTTTTATATGTATCTAACTTTTAAAAAAAATTTTTTGAGGATATAAAATGCACTATCTTTAAACGATATTTTACAGTTAAAAGGAAATTGATTTTTATGAAGAATAACTCAATTTATAGAAAAAGAAGTTTACAGATACTGACCAAAAGAAGACAAAGATACGGTATAAGAAAACTGAGTATTGGCGTGTGCTCTGTATTACTGGGCATCACGCTAATGGTGCCGTCTTTGGGTACCGTCTATGCACAGGAAATCAGAGGACTGGATACTACAACACATTATACGGCAACCGGAATTGATAACGGGACCAACCTACGTTATAGCTCTACTGTTTTCAATAAAGTTGAGGATGACGGAAGTTTATCTATGATATTTACATATTGGTTTAATGGAAGCACAGGATGGGGGACAGACCCTGCGAACGAATATGCTGGGAAATATCTTTTGAGTTTTACTAACGATACCTTTTATAAACAAATCGATAAAGTTATTTTAGATGATATTAGTCTGGAAAAGCATAACGATGGCGCGATGTGGTCTCTGCCAGTTACAGAACTGCCTAACTATGCTTTGATAGGTTTTTCACGTGAACAGTCTGTTAAAATCACGCTGAAAAATGGACAGACATTGGAAAGTCTTAATTTACAAGATACTCCAATTGGATTTAATTCCGTTTTGACGACCAATAAAGGAGCTATAGCCTCGAACAGTATTTCTAATGGTTATATCTTGCAAAGTAATAATAAGAATAAGAATGAAAAGGAAACAGATTTTACAAAAGGTAAAGTGAATCAAAAAATTAAATTTAATGCTGATGATATGACCATTCGTTCTATACACATCTTCAAACCTGCTGAGAATTTCCTACAGACAGATTATAGCTGGGTTGTGTATGTGAAAGAACAGATACCACCAGAGTTGCTTCCATATATTGATACAGATAATATTAAAATATATTGCTCTGATCTGGATGGCGTAAAGATTAACAAAAATCATGAAGAATTCACGGTTCCAATTAACGACCAAGGCTTAGTGGACACAAGCCAGGTTCCAGAACTAAGCATCATCGGCAATGATACAAAGGCGCAGTTAGATGCAGCAAGAAAGAATATCGACCGAATCTTTTTTGGAACGCTTGGACAAAGCCGTAGCTATACGATTTCCTATAAACTAAAAGATAGCGTAACTCTTTCCGATTTTGCAAGAGCAGCTAATGAATATATTAAGAAAAATCAACAATCCTTCTTATTTGATAGCTGGATGGAAGCAGACTATCTGAACACTAAACAAGGTGTATCAACAAATGATAATGGAGATGCTCCAAAGCAGTTGAATAATTCGTATGCAAATGCTTATCTGGATGCGAATGATACGGACAAAGATGGTCTATTTGATTTTGTTGAATGGAAGATTGGTACCGATACTACTAAGGTAGATACAGATGGTGATGGTGTACCTGATGGACAGGAATTTATGATAGATCTGACAGAACCAAACAACGCTGCCGATTATCTAGTATCAAAACCAACTACTACAACGACAACATTCGATTCCACTAAAAAGACAACGATCGAAGGAACTGTTCCAAAGACATTGATTGCTGATCCAGCAGACCCGGCAAGACTGATCCAAATCACAAATGAAAATGCTGGAAATGTAATCGTCAAGCTTCAAGGCTATGATAAAAATACGAAAACATACACCACTGATGAATATGGTACAGTCAAGATTCCATATAAGGATCTGGTAGCCGGAAATTTCTTTTTGGATGTTAACGCAAACCTAGTGCCAGATGGTACAGAGGTTGTTCTGGTTGCATATAGTCCAAATGCAGACAGGGAGACCCATTTACATTCACTACACCAGATGCGGACAAATACAATGCAAAGGGTGGTACGCTGAACCAGGACTACGGAAAGAAAGCGGAAGAGGCTGCAATTTTGGACAAAGTCACAGTAACAGAAACCAAGGATGGGCAAGAGGCTCCGGCACCAGCAGAGAAAGTGAAATCCAAAGCGATCAAAGGTGAGATTCCTACTCCTACTGCAGATGGTGCAGACCAGACCGTGACCGTGGAAGTAACCTACGCAGACGGAACCAAGGAAGATGCTACCGTAACGATCGCTTACGGGGAAGCAAAGGATGCCTATGTTCCGGAAGGACAGAAGGTGGATGTCAATAAAGGCGAAGACCCAAGCGCAGAAGCCGGAATCAAGAACAAAGACGATCTTCCGGAAGGAACAACGTATGATTGGAAGACACCAGTGGACACGGATACACCGGGAGAAACCACAGGAACGATTGTAGTAACCTATCCAGATGGAAGCAAAGAAGAAGTGGAAGTTACAGTCAATGTCGTTGATCCGGCAACAGATGCGGACAAATACAATGCAAAGGGTGGCACGCTGAACCAGGACTACGGAAAGAAAGCGGAAGAGGCTGCCATTCTGGACAAAGTCACAGTAACAGAAACCAAGGATGGGCAAGAGGCTCCGGCACCAGCAGAGAAAGTGAAATCCAAAGCGATCAAAGGTGAGATTCCTACTCCTACTGCAGATGGTGCAGACCAGACCGTGACCGTGGAAGTAACCTACGCAGACGGAACCAAGGAAGATGCTACCGTAACGGTCAACTATGGCTTGGCAGCAGATGCATATAACCCATCAGGGCAAGCAATCACAGCCGACAAAGGAAGTCAGCCAAATGCAGAAGACGGAATCAGGAACAAAGACGATCTTCCAGAGGGAACAAGGTATGAGTGGAAGACCCCAGTGGATACGGATACAGCGGGAGAAACCACAGGAACGATCGTAGTGACATATCCAGATGGAAGCAAGGAAGAAGTAAATGTTAAAGTTATTGTAAAACAGTCAGAAGTTGCAGGTGATAATAACAAAAATATTGGCAATAAAGATACTATTAGTAAGGACGAAAATAAAAGTGTTAATTTTGGTCCAAACACAGGATACACGGGAAATGGTAGCTTACAAGTTGCTGGGTTACTTAGCTCCATTGGTGCATTATTAGGATTAAGTTTTGCAAGAAAGCGAAAGAAAGAAAATAAACACTGAATATTCTCATTTGTATTACGCAGAAGTTAGAAAAATAATTATATAAATAAGATTTTTGCATACTTGCATCTGAAATAGTAAATATAAAACAGCTTCGAAATCTTGGATAACTACAAAGATAGAATATCAAGATTTTTAAAGCTGTTTTTATTTTATATCTTTTTATAGATTTTTGTATTTAGCTATAATTTAATGAAAATTTGTGTAACACTATATAATTATTTTATTTTGAAGGTAAGAATATTATAAAAAGTCCCAAATTCCTTTTCTTATATAGCTTTTGAGAGATTCAGTCACGTGAGCGTAGAATTTAATAAAGGAAAAAAATAGCATATAATGAACACGTACATATAGAGTGCAAATAAACATTCTTAGTCAAAAGGGGGATTTATTATGACTCAAAAATATGGTTACATATGTGTTTCATCTAAAGATCAGAATCTTTGGCGGCAAATTGATGCAATGACAGCGCAGGGGATTTGTGAAGAAAATATCTTTACAGATAAAATTACAGGTGGGACATTTGTACGGCCTGGATATGAAGCACTACTAAAAATAATTAAAAAAGAAGATATTCTATTTATTCATGGAATCGACCGATTGGGCAGAAATTATGACGAAATTATAGAAAATTGGCATGTAATTAATCGAAAAATTGAAGCTGATATTGTCGTTTTAGATATGCCATTACTGGATACCAGAGTAAATAAAAATGGTTTGACGGGGAAATTTCTGTCCGATATTGTATTACAGATTTTATCATATTTTGCACAATTAGAAAAAGAAAAAATTAATCAACGACAGAGAGAAGGAATTGCAGCAGCAAAAAAAAGAGGCGTTAAATTCGGAAGACCTAAAAAGAAAATTGACATGAAATATTTCCAGCAGATCACTTCTGACTGGAGGAGTAAGAAGATCACATGCGAAGAAGCCACAGAAATGCTGGATATAAGCCGTGCCCACTTTTATAAAATAGTGAAAATGTATAACCTGTAAGAAAAAATAGGCGTCTAAAAAATTATAATTTTTTAGACGCCTATTTTTTTTGTTTTATAACAAACCCTTTTGATTTTGTTTACTACTTTTTTGTATTTATTATTTTCTTTATGACCATATTATAACAATTGTTATAAAAATTGTCAAGGGTTTTATTTCTAAAAATGTATACGTTTAAAGATAAGCGCTCTATATGTATGACTGCTAAATGAGGTGACATGATGACGATTGGTGAAATTATTAGAACTGCCAGAGAAGAAAAAAACCTAAATCAGAGCCAGCTGGCGGCAAAAGCCGGCATTTCACAGGCAACGGTGAACTACCTGGAAACAGGTAAACGTAATCCTGGATTTACAACAATTGTGAAAATCGCAAAAGTTTTAGATCTGAATTTAGAAGACTTAACAGAATCAATGAATTAATTGCGTGGCAAGTTAAGTCAATGGCAGACGCTTTGTAGATTTTTCTAGCTATAAAGAATGGGAGTTCAAATCTCCCACTTGCCAAAACACATATAAATTGGTCTTATGAAATTTAATAAGAAAGTTTTTGAGAAACGCTCCTGCATGTGGCGTTGGTTCGAGCCAACTGCACAGCATTAGATTTGCTTTATTTTATCGATGAATCTAGATGGTGAAAAATCTTTCGGATGAAGGACGGGGAAAAGATTTATGTGGAAAACATTGTAACCACAACAGCGCAATAGGGATATATAGCCTGGCTAAAGGAATGGGTTCTGAATTTAGCCAGAGAGTTGCCAATGGACACTCTTGAAGCTCAAGCAATATGTTGAAGTAAATAATCATGGTAAATCCTTCAATAAGTCATTATTGAGCAAATAAGCGAAGACACATAACGGAGTAGAACTTGGTGTCCATATAGAAAGGGCAGCACATCAATGGCGTGACGTAGAGCAAAGCTTGGCGGTGAAGCAAGGTGTGTGGGTAAATCTCCAGGGCGGTGGAATGAGCCGCGTTCAAAAACTAACCATGTTATATTCCTGGCGTATTGTTTTGTTATCGAGTTTGTGATCTCATAGCAGTAATCAAATATAAAGCAGCAATACTTACGTCATTTTTATTTTTTATGGTGATTCTTTGGAAGAAAATAATTGAACCGGTTCGATACCGGAAATCACCACCAATAACACTCGGGAGGGAGTGTATTTTTTTTACAAAGGAGAAGATTAGAATGAAAACAAAAGTAATTGCGGTGGCAAACGAAAAGGGCGGTGTCGGGAAGACAACGACAGCCATAAACCTTACCTATGAGTTACAGCAAAGAGGAAGAAAGGTTCTTTTAATCGACAATGATCCGCAATCAAATATGACGCGGCATTGTGGTACGAACCCACACAGTAAGGATCATATCACGTTGACAAATTTGATCGAAAACATGATTAACTATGTTACTGGCGTTGATAATGGTGTGTCTTATGAAGATATACTGCCGCCTGCAGAAGAAGTGGTTATTTTCAAAAATGGCTTTGAATATATAGCGGCGAATGTGGTTTTGGAAGTAGCTGAGCGGGCCCTTTACGTTACGCCCAATACAGAGCAAATTATTGATGAAATAGTAAAACAATATGGCAAAGGTTATGATTATGTCATTATTGATTGTAGACCGACACTTTCTAAGTTAACTTTAAATGCATTTGTAGCAGCAGACTCTGTCATTATACCAATCGAGTCTGAGCCATATGCGGTTGATGGCCTCAACACGCTATTAAAGAACATAGAGATTATAAAAAGGGGTTTCGGCCATGGTGGTCTTAACCCAAAATTAGAAATTGAAGGAATACTTTTTACAATGTATAAAGGGCGATTGCGCTTGACTCAGGATTTAGAAAAACAGGTAAAAAACAGATTTGGGGAAGATTTAAATGTATTTAAAACAATGATCCCAACATCTGTTAAAGCACCTGAATCTGTACTTGCAAAGGCGGCTGTGCGAGCTTATGACAAGAAAAACCCGGTAGGGCTTGCTTATCAACAATTAGCCGAAGAAATTGATTCAAACTACTAGGAGGTGTTTGTATGGATGAAAAATTTGATTTTGATATGTCAGAATTTTTGGGAGCAACAAAACCCGATAATACATATATAGCAGGTTATAATAAAGATAAAACAACCAGAGACGAGATTGACATATCTTTATTGGTTCCTTCACCCTTTCATCCAATACCATTATATGGTGAGGAGAAAGAGAAGGAGATGGTTGAAAGCATTAAAGCTTTTGGTGTGCTTCAGCCAATTCTCATCAGAGAGTCAAAAATTCAAATTGGTAAATATGAGATTTTAAATGGCAGAAATAGAGTACATTGTTCAGAGCTTGCTGGAAAGACAACGATCCCGTACATTCTGGAAGAATACTCAGATGCTGATGCGCAGTACGTCACTTTGGATGCCATCATTCAACAGAGGGGCTTTAACGACTTGAAGTTTTCTGAACGAGCTGAGATTGTTCATTTACTGGTTGAAGAAGTAAAGAAAGAAAACCTCAGTGAAAAAATACAGCAAAGCTTATCATCGGATGATGAAGAAGAATCGGGAGTGTTTCATGGTATCTCAGAACGGACACGACGTCGATACTTACAGTTATACAAATGCTGCGAGGAAATAAAAGGCGAAGTAGATGATAAAAAAATGGCCATGAAGGTAGCTTTAAATTTATCGGTACTCTCTCTGGAAGATCAGAAATTTGTCATGCAAATGAGCCGGGAATATAAAAAGCCAATTGATGAAAAAATCTCTAAAATACTTAAAGATAAAATGGAAAAAAGAGAGCTGAATGAAGAGATGATTCGAGAAGTTTTCGAAGGCAAGAAACGAAACAACCGAAATGCTTCATTTAGTGTAAAACTGCCAAAAGAAATCAAGAATGAGTATTTTAGTGAGAAAAAGCCTAAAGAAATTCAAGAAATTATTGAAAAAGCATTAAAAATATATTTTGCAAATATGAATGAGTATGATGATGAAATGGATGAAATAACATCGGGCTGACAAGCCCTTTTTTGTTTTCCGGAAAAGCGGTCACGTGACCGAAAGTCTTGAAACCCGCTTGTAGTCTGGTCTAGAGCCATGTTGAAAAAATCCTTATGGAGGGACAAATGGATGTAAATTACGAAATTGCTGAAGAAGTAGCAGCATTGGAACTGGATGATGAAAATGAAGAAAAATTTTTAACAGAAGAACAGACCCAAGAACTGTACGAGATGATCTTCAGCGACGAGCATGGTCTTTTTGATGGTGTTGATTCAGTGCTTGAGGAGCTGTTAAAAGATTTCCTTGCAGAAATTGCAAGGGAACAAGGGCACGAAGAAATTAAAGACCAGTGGGAAAAAATCAAAGCTGAAAAAAATGAAAAAGTCTTGCTTGAGCTTCAGGCAGCGCAAAAGAAAATAGATGCGCTAGAACAACAGTTAAGTGAGAGAAATATCGAGATCGAAAATCTGCAAAATGAGATGGTAAAAAACAGTCAGATCATTGCAGTTAGCCAGACCCGAAACTTAGAAGATGAACGCCGTAAATTGTCGGAACAATATAATCAAGAAATTTCGAAAATACAGCAACAGTATGAGACAGAAATTCATGAAATGAACTCTAAAATAAAAGAAAAGGAAAACGAACTTTTTAAAATAAAAGAAAAACAAATTAATTTAGAGAAAGAGAACGAAATAAGAGATGCGTTTATGTATGCCGACAAAACAGAAATTGAAGCTGGAATTCGTGAGGCTTTAGTGGGCGAAAAAGAAGTCAGCCTAGAAGCTTATGCGAAAAGACTCAATGAACAAAGTGAAAGTATTAAAATGGTAGCACAGACAATTCACGATTTGGTGGATCGTGCCTGTTGCAGTGAAGAAAGAATTAAGCAGGAGGTTATTAAAGCAGCCCAAATGTTTTTTGAAATAAAATTATACCCGAAATTAAAAAGCGAACTGATCGAAGAGTTGAATGGACAAAAGGGATCAATTGATAAAAATACGGTAACCGAAAAGTTATCTGTACAAAAATAAAGTTGTAAAATCTTGTTAGGAGAAATAAGAAAATGAAAATCGCCGAAGTATTGAAAAAATACAACGAGAAATTAGAAGAATTGTATCGTGAAGAGAGGGCAATACTTGAGCCTCTTTTTAAAAAAGAATAAAAAAAGGATTAAAGCATGAAAACAGGTTATGTCATTGAATATAGTGTAAAAAAGGGATTTTTTGAAGAACTTGGAGATCAAAAAAAAGCGTTTTGTTCACAGGCAACTTTAGTGTACCTACTCAGCTCCAGACCGTCATATACAGTTTGGTCAGCCCGCTTGACTACAGATGAAGATTAACAATCCCAACGAAAAAATAGAATTTTTAGAAATAAAATAATTGAGAAGATTAAGATGAAAGAAGGAACTTTTGTATATAGTCCACGATCAGAACGGATGGACATTCGCTTCGGAATGGAGGAATATTATGGAGGTTTGCATTGCGGAGAATTTAATTTCTTAGTGTGGTTGATCGCAACCGCCATTTTGCTTTATCTAGTGCGAGATATGTTATAAATAGAATATATATTACATGCTTAAGTTAAAAAATTGAAAATGAAGGACAGTAAAATGGAAAACAATATAGATATGGATATCAATAAAGAAGCTCACATTTACAAAGCAAAAAGAAAAGTAGGTAGTGGGTGGATTATGGGATTTCCTTTGATCATAGATAATGAATGGTACATTCGTAGTGAAAATGATTTTAGGAATTACAAGATTGATGTTAAAACGCTTTGCCGCTGCACAGTAAAGCGTAATGTCAAAAATGAATTGATTTTCGAGCATGATTATATAGAAAGTATGGGTACCAGCCTAGTTATGGAAATATGTTATGGTGAATACCAGGCGTACTGTCCGGTAGATGATATATGGCTACCAACAATTGGCTTTTACGCGAAAGCTGAGAATTATAAAGATATGCCAATAGGCGATCTGCCAGAGTATGCGCTTAGATTGTACAATAGATTCGATAAAAAAAGAGAAGAAAATGAAAATTCAGAACAATTTTAGAAGCATTGAAAACCGAGCATGGGTTTATTTTATCGGCAAAGCCTACCAACCCTCGTAAGAGGGATGGGCAAGATACGCGATTGTCGGACATTTTGGTTTCACCAAAACGTCCAACAATCGCAATCTTGTTTTTCCGTTTGTTCCAAACAGAAAAAATTGAAAGGGGCAAGCCCCTTAGACCCCAAAACCCCAAAAATCTAACAATATCCTAAGGAGAAAAAAATGACAAAAATCAAAGAAAGTTATGAGGAAGAATTAACCACTGTGTTATCTGCCATGCTTGGTTGCGAAGCGGATGATGTAATGGATCTTTTCAAATCAAAAGACTGTGATCTTATAGAATTGGCAGCACAGGCTGTATCAGAAAATGCATCAGCCTCAAGGGATTATGAAGTGAGCCTTGAGAATCTTAAAAAAGAAATTAATGATCAGGAAGAATGGAGAGAAACATTTGAATCGGAGGGATACATCGGCTCTAACGAGATAGATGAAGATGGGCGGTAAAATGTAGAATACACTGCCGGTCACGTGACCGGAAGTCGTGCATCCCGCTATTTGAGTAGGTTTGAGACGGTTTAAAAAAATGCTTAATGTTTAAATGATTATGGAGGTATCATTATGAAATACAAGAATATGGCCCTGAAAGAAGCTCAACTGAATGAGAAGGAAGCCTACCTTAAACAGTGGGAAGCAGAACTTAATAAAAGAGAAGAAGGGCTTAATTATCGACACAATGAACTACAAAAAACGGCTGATTTTTTAAGTGTAAGGATCGAAAAATTTAATGAACAGTTAGGAAAAGCACAAAAATCTTATATGGCAAAACGACAGCAGTTATCCGCATGGGAAAGTAAATTAAAAATAATAGAAAGGAATATTGGCATTCCGGACTATGAAACAAATAACGTTCATGGATATATACCCACAGAACGATAAATGCTCAAAAATAAGAAAAGTATCCAGCAATGCTTTTTTTCTTGATGAAAATAAAAACATATCCTATGCGTCTAAATGCAATGATTGCAGGTTTGACTGTAAACAGAGTTATCGTGCTAAGATAATCTGTTGCCCTAAATATAGAAGTAAAAATAAAATCTAAAAAAATAGCCTTTTCTGGCACTAAATTTTATCACTCAGTTGAGTGATTTTTTTATTGTCTAAATACAGGAGGAAGATCAATGCGGTATCAAGAGAAAGTTCAAATAGCAAACACAATGTCAATTTTTGAATATTGTCAGTTAATTGGCTTTGAGCTCAAGAAAGTCGGCAGTGATTATAAGCATCCAGACCCGCAAGGGGATTGGAACGGTCTTAATGTTACTTTGGACGGTTGGGGTTGGAAAAACTTCTCGCCGGACAGTGTTGCATTTGACCGTGGCGGCCCGATTCTCTTTGTCCGTTGGCTGCATGAAGTTCAAACTGGTGAAGCCTATGATCAAGTAGAAGCTATCAATGAAATGGTAAAACTCAAAGGTTATGACTTGTCCGAAGAAATTTCAAAAAAGGATTATCAAGCATTGATCCGCCAAAATATAGGCAATACGAAAAAGAGATGGGAAAACAAGGAAAGCAGAATAAATCAAAAGAAAGAATTTAAACTGCCTCCCAAAAGCAATACCTACAATCGGCTTTTTGCTTATTTAACAAAGAAAAGAATGCTGGATAAAGCTTTTGTTCAAAAGCTCGTAGATCACCATGTTCTTTATGAAAGTGGTGATTTTCACAATTGTGTGTTTCTTTACAAAAATTTCAATCAGGAAATCGTTGGTGCATTCTTGCGAGGAACCTATGACCGTGATGGAAAGAAATTCCAGAAATGTATTGGGGATGATGAAAAATATGGTTTTGAAATAAAAGGAATAAACGACCGGATGCGAATCTTTGAATCGCCTATTGATCTTCTCAGCAGAATGACCATATTTAAAACATTTGCACCACATCGACTTAAAACAGCGCTAGAAGATACATGGTTTAGTATGAACGGATTAAAGCATGAGAAAGTTTTTCATTATCTGGAAAATCATCCGGAAATCAATGTTGTTGTATTGTCCGTTGATAATGATCCACCAGATAAATTTGGAAAAAGAAGAGGGCCTGATTTTTGTATTAAATTCAAGGAACTGATCGAAGAAAAATATCCTGGAAGATATGAACTAAAAATAGATACTCCAAAATACACAAAGGATTGGAATGAAGATTTAGTTTATATGAAAACCCAAAGCTTATCAATACATACACAAAATATAGAATGTGCGGCTGAGAGATAATAACCGGTCACGTGACCGAAAGTCTTGAAAGCCCCATAAATAAAGACATAGAAGCATATTAAAAAAATGGCTAAGGTCTATTTAAGCATAGAAAGGGGGGATGAAAATTGTAAAAATAGCGTAAGAGGGATGTTTCAAAAAGAGCATATTTATGTTGACTATGTAACAAAATGAGCGTAAAATATAACTATGATTTTACGCGAGAATTCAAAAATTAACGATTTAAATTCAAGAAAGAAGGAAATAAAAAATGAAGAACAATAATGAAGTATCAAGCGTAATCAAATCAGCAAAGAAAGTAGCTATCGGAGCAGGCGTTGTTAGTGGCGTGGCAGCATTCTCAGTATTGTCAGGTGGGCAAGTATTAGCAGAAGAATTACCCGCAGATCAGGCAAACCTGGAAATGGTCGTAACCGAAGAGGCACAGCAGGAAGTTAATAACGTATCAAACGAAGAGCTGGCAGCAGCTAATGAGGTCATTGCCAACAGCGTTGAAGACACTAACGTTGAAGCAGAGACGTCCGATTTGGCAGACACACAAACAGAAGCGTCCGCCAATGATGAAGACTATTCTTGTTCAGAAGAACCAGAATATGAAAAAGACACCTCTTATGCGGAAGATGCCGGATACGGGGAAGAGGATTCATACACTGAGGACACTGGTTTTGAAGATGAATTGATTGAGGACAGCAATGCTTCAGCAGACGAAGAAATCGTAGATGATACGATGGAAACACCGGATACAGACATCAATACCGATCAGTCCATTGAGAATGATCTCGCAAACGATCTGGTGCAGCCACCAGTAGATGCGTCCACCGATAAAACAATTCAGGATGAAAACAGCACAGATAAAGACACAAGTGATCTGGACGCAGACAAAACCGATGGTGAACAAATTCAGGATGAAAAAACAGATGCCGAAGTAAAGGAGGATGATAAAACTCCAACGGTAACTGAGGACAATAAAGTTAAAGACGAGATCAAAAAT
>ERZ781275.1661-NODE-1661-length-13020-cov-3.198457_pt1 | contig 13020 bp, 9 predicted proteins | sample MGYA00375853_ERZ781275 | MGnify/ENA primary metagenome ERZ781275 (study PRJEB29790, sample SAMN03653691) | human gut metagenome | host: Homo sapiens | place: USA: Dallas, Texas | collected 2012-07-23 | study: EMG produced TPA metagenomics assembly of the Gut...
CCGCCGGTGGAACTGTTGCGCAAGTACCAGGTGCCGATGGCGGTGGCGACGGATTTCAACCCCGGCACCAGCCCCTTCGCCAGCCTGCATCTGGCGATGAACATGGCCTGCGTCAAATTTGGCCTGACGCCGGAAGAGGCGTGGGCCGGCGTGACGCGCCATGCCGCGCGGGCGCTGGGGCGGCAGAACAGCCACGGCCAGCTGGCGGCGGGCTTTGTGGCGAACTTTGCCATCTGGGATGCTGAGCATCCGGTCGAGATGGTGTATGAGCCGGGGCGCAGTCCGCTCTGGCAGCGTGTGGTACGAGGAGAACTACAATGATGCTGTGGCAAGCTACCCCCGCTAACCTTTGGCAAGGTCGCGACGACAGCGCGGAAGCGCCGAATGCGCTGCGTCTGTTCCAGACCATTCCCCGCGCCGAACGCTTCGCGCCGCAGGAGATGCCCGGCGATATCGCGCTGCTCGGCTTCGCCTGTGACGAAGGCGTCCGGCGCAACAAAGGGCGTACCGGAGCAGCTGACGGCCCGGCGACCCTACGCCGGGCGCTGGCCAATATGGCCAGCCATCAGGGCCACGACCGCTGCGTGGATATGGGCACGATTAGCGTCGATGGCGACCAGCTGGAAGCCGCGCATCAGGCGCTGCGCGAGGCGGTGACCGCCTGCCAGCGCGCCGGCAAACGCACGCTGGTACTGGGCGGTGGCCACGAGACCGCCTTCGGTCACGGCGCCGGGATACTGGATGCCTTCCCCGGCGAAAAAGTGGGCATTATTAACCTCGATGCGCATCTGGATCTGCGCTTTGCCGAGTGCGCCAGCTCCGGGACGCCGTTCCGCCAGCTGGCGCTGGAGTGTGACGCGCAGCAGCGCGGTTTTCACTATACCTGCATCGGGGTCAGTCGGGCGGCCAACACCCAGGCGCTCTGGGAGGAAGCGGCGCGGCGCGAGGTGGCTATTGTGGAGGATCTACAGGTATTAGAGGCCTTCGAAACCCTGGTGCTGGCCGAGCTTGAGCGCAATATCGCGCAATTCGACCGTCTGTATCTGACTATCGATCTTGACGTGCTGCCGGCGCGCGAAATGCCGGCGGTATCCGCGCCGGCGGCGCTGGGCGTGCCGCTGGCGACCCTGCTGCGCATCTTAGAGCCGTTGTGCCGCAGCGGTAAGCTGCAGGCGGTGGATCTGGTGGAGTTCAACCCGCAGTTTGACATTGACGGTCAGGGCGCCCGCGCGGGGGCCCGTCTGGCATGGCAAATCGCCCATTGGTGGCAGTAGCCATTCCGGTATATTCTGGGTGTTTCGCCGCCCATTTTGCAAAAGGAAAGCCAGGCTATGTTTTCACAGCAACCCCGTTCCGCGCCCGCGCCTTTTTATGAGAAGGTGAAGCAGGCTATCGGTGAAAAAATTCACAGCGGCGTCTGGCGACCGCATGACCGTATCCCTTCGGAAGCGGAGCTGGTGGCCCAGTTCGGCTTCAGCCGGATGACCATCAACCGCGCGCTGCGCGAGCTAACGGATGAAGGCCTGCTGGTCAGGTTGCAAGGGGTGGGGACCTTTGTCGCCGAGCCGAAAGGGCAGTCGGCGCTGTTTGAGGTGCGCAGCATTGCCGAAGAAATTCTTGCCCGTCACCATCAGCACCGCTGCGAGGTGCTACTGCTGGAGGAAACCCGGGCGGATCATATTCAGGCGACGGCGCTCAGCGTAGCGGAAGGCACCCGCATCTTTCACTCGCTGATGGTGCATTACGAAAACGAGGTGCCGGTACAAATCGAAGATCGCTGCGTCAATGCCGCGGTGGTGCCGGACTATCTCCAGCAGGATTATACCGCCACCACGCCCCATGATTATCTGTCGCTGATCGCCCCGTTAACCGAAGGTGAACATATTGTTGAAGCGGTGCAGGCCACAGCGGAAGAGTGCGCGCTGCTGCATATTCACGCCCACGATCCCTGCCTGCTGATCCGTCGCCGCACCTGGTCGACAACCCATATCGTTTCCCACGCGCGCCTGCTGTTCCCCGGCAGCCGTTATCGTCTGCAGGGCCGCTTTGGCTCCTGATCCACACTGGCGTCAGCAAAACGTGATTGCTGACGCAATATAACAAAATTGTATCATTTCTGTTAAATCCTGGCTTGCGCATGCTTGTATAGACAAGTATATGTATCTACGTAAACAACGTTCATTGTCAGGAGAAACCCCGATGTCGCAAAGCAAATATCGCCAGCTGGACGTCCGTGCGCCAAGAGGCACGACGCTGACCGCGAAGAGCTGGTTGACCGAAGCCCCGCTGCGTATGTTAATGAATAACCTCGATCCCGATGTCGCCGAAAACCCGCACGAGCTGGTGGTCTATGGCGGTATTGGTCGCGCAGCGCGCAACTGGGAATGCTATGACGCTATCGTGAAGGCGCTGAAGAACCTGGAAAGCGACGAAACCCTGCTGGTCCAGTCCGGCAAGCCGGTGGGCGTTTTCAAAACCCATGAAAACTCGCCGCGCGTGCTGATCGCTAACTCCAACCTGGTCCCGCACTGGGCGACCTGGGAACACTTCAACGAGCTGGATGCCAAAGGGCTGGCGATGTACGGCCAGATGACCGCTGGCAGCTGGATCTACATTGGCAGCCAGGGCATCGTGCAGGGCACCTACGAAACCTTCGTCGAAGCCGGTCGTCAGCACTATCAGGGCAGCCTGAAAGGCCGCTGGGTGCTAACCGCCGGGCTGGGCGGCATGGGCGGCGCGCAGCCGCTGGCCGCGACGCTGGCCGGGGCCTGCTCGCTGAACATTGAATGCCAGCAGAGCCGCATCGATTTCCGTCTGCGCACCCGCTATGTGGACGAACAAGCTACTTCTCTGGATGACGCCCTGGCGCGCATCAAGAAATACACTGCCGAAGGTCGCGCTATCTCCATCGCCCTGTGCGGCAACGCCGCGGAGATCGTGCCGGAGCTGGTGAAACGCGGCGTGCGCCCGGATATGGTCACCGACCAGACCAGCGCCCACGACCCGCTGCACGGCTATCTGCCGAAAGGCTGGAGCTGGGAAGAGTATCAGCAGAAAGCCGAATCCGATCCGCAGGGCACCATTCTGGCGGCGAAACGCTCGATGGCCGACCACGTGCAGGCGATGCTGGCCTTCCATGAGATGGGGGTCCCGACCTTCGACTACGGTAACAACATTCGCCAGATGGCTCAGGAAGTGGGCGTCAGCAACGCCTTTGATTTCCCGGGCTTCGTGCCGGCCTATATCCGCCCGCTGTTCTGTCGGGGTATCGGACCGTTCCGCTGGGTAGCGCTCTCCGGCGATCCGCAGGATATCTACAAAACCGACGCCAAAGTGAAAGAGATCATTAAGGATGATAAGCATCTGCACCACTGGCTGGATATGGCGCGCGAGCGCATCAGCTTCCAGGGGCTGCCGGCGCGTATCTGCTGGGTCGGTCTGGAATGGCGGCAGAAGCTGGGCCTGGCGTTTAACGAAATGGTGCGCAGCGGCGAAGTCTCCGCGCCGATCGTCATTGGCCGCGATCACCTTGACTCCGGCTCCGTCGCCAGCCCAAACCGCGAAACCGAAGCGATGCGCGACGGCTCTGACGCGGTCTCCGACTGGCCGCTGCTCAACGCCCTGCTCAACACCGCCAGCGGCGCGACCTGGGTGTCGCTGCACCACGGCGGCGGGGTAGGCATGGGCTTCTCGCAACACTCCGGGATGGTTATCGTCTGCGATGGTACCGATGAAGCGGCGGCGCGTATCGCCCGCGTCCTGCGCAACGACCCGGCCACCGGTGTGATGCGTCATGCCGACGCGGGGTACGAGATTGCCATTGAATGCGCAGCAGAACAGGGTCTCAATCTTCCGATGGTCGCGGCAACGCAGGGGAACGCGAAATGAAATCTTTAACTCTGATCCCGGGTCAACTCAGCCTGTCGCAGCTCCGCGACATCTACAGCCACCCGGTGAATATTACCCTCGACAGCGGCGCGTTTGCCGCCATCGATGAGAGCGTGGCCTGCGTCAACGCCATCCTTGCCGAAGGGCGGACCGCCTACGGCATTAACACTGGTTTTGGCCTGCTGGCGCAGACCCGGATCTCGACGGAAGATCTGGAGAACCTGCAGCGTTCGCTGGTGCTGTCCCATGCGGCGGGCGTTGGCGAGCCGCTGGACGATGACCTGGCGCGCCTGATTATGGTGCTGAAGATTAACAGCCTGTCCCGCGGTTTCTCCGGGATCCGCCTGAGCGTGATCCAGGCGCTGATTGGCCTGGTGAATGCCGGCGTGACGCCGTGGATCCCGGCGAAAGGTTCCGTCGGCGCCTCCGGCGACCTCGCGCCGCTGGCGCATATGTCGCTGACCCTGCTTGGCGAAGGCAAAGCGCGGGTACGCGGCGGCGAATGGCTGCCGGCCACCGAAGCGCTGCGTCAGGTTGGGCTGGAGCCGATTACCCTGGCGGCGAAAGAGGGGCTGGCGCTACTCAACGGCACCCAGGCCTCGACCGCTTTTGCCCTGCGCGGTTTGTTCGAAGCCGAAGATCTGTTCGCCTCCGCGGTCGTTTGCGGGGCGTTAACCACCGAAGCGGCGCTGGGTTCGCGTCGTCCGTTCGATGCGCGTATTCATGAGGTACGCGGCCAGCGCGGGCAGATTGATGCGGCGGCGCTGTATCGCCATCTGCTGACCGACGATAGCGCGATCTCGCAGTCGCACCATAACTGCAGCAAGGTGCAGGACCCGTACTCCCTGCGCTGTCAGCCGCAGGTGATGGGCGCCTGCCTGACCCAGATCCGCCAGGCGGCGGAAGTGCTGCTGGCCGAAGCCAACGCGGTCTCTGATAACCCGCTGGTCTTTGCCGCTGAAAATGACGTCATCTCCGGCGGTAACTTCCACGCCGAGCCGGTGGCGATGGCCGCGGATAATATCGCGCTGGCGATCGCCGAAATCGGCTCGCTCTCCGAGCGCCGCATCGCGCTGATGATGGACAGCCATATGTCGCAACTGCCGCCGTTCCTCGTGAAAAACGGCGGGGTGAACTCCGGGTTTATGATTGCCCAGGTCACGGCGGCGGCGCTGGCCAGTGAAAACAAAGCGCTATCGCACCCGCACAGCGTCGACAGCCTGCCGACCTCCGCCAACCAGGAAGACCACGTCTCGATGGCGCCGGCGGCCGGTCGCCGCCTGTGGGCGATGGCCGAGAACACCCGCGGCGTATTGGCCGTTGAGTGGCTGGCGGCGGTGCAGGGGCTGGATATGCGCGAAGGGCTGACCACCAGCCCACTGCTGGAAGAAGCGCGTCATCTGCTGCGCGAACGTGTCCCTCATTATACGCAGGATCGCTACTTCGCCCCGGATATCGATAATGCCATTGCGCTTCTGGCGGCCCGTCACCTGACGCGTCTGCTGCCTGCCGTACTGCCAGGCCTGCACTAATCACCGTTGTTCTCTGTACCCGCGTCGGGGGAAGTCATTCCCCCGACCGCCCTACATCGCATATTTGTCGTCATATAAAAAAACCAGGACACCTGTATATGCAACAACAACACAAGCCACATCTGCTGCGCGGGCTCAATGCCCGACACATTCGATTTATTGCGCTCGGCTCCGCTATCGGCACCGGGCTGTTCTACGGCTCGGCCTCCGCCATCAAGGCGGCGGGCCCGGCGGTGCTGCTGGCCTATCTGATTGGCGGCGCGGCGGTGTTTATCGTCATGCGCGCGCTGGGCGAGATGGCGGTGCGCAACCCGGTTTCCGGCTCCTTCGGCAGCTACGCCCGCCAGTATCTCGGGCCGCTGGCCGGGTTTATTACCGGCTGGACCTATACTTTTGAAATGGTGATCGTCGCCCTGGCCGACGTCACCGCCTTCGGCATCTATATGGGATTGTGGTATCCCGATGTCCCGCGCTGGATCTGGATCCTCAGCATCATCTTCTTTATCGGCGCCATGAACCTGTGCAACGTACGGGTGTTCGGCGAGATGGAGTTCTGGCTGTCGCTGGTGAAGGTGGTGGCGATTATCGCCATGATGCTGGCGGGCGCCGGGATCATCTTCTTTGGCTTCGGCCATAGCTTCCCGGCTACCGGGCTGGAAAATCTGTGGAGCCACGGCGGCTTTGCTCCTAACGGCTGGCAGGGCGTTATCGCTTCGCTTGGCATCGTGATGTTCGCTTTCGGCGGGGTGGAGATTATCGGCGTCACCGCCGCGGAAGCGAAAGATCCGAAAAAGGTCATCCCGCAGGCCATCAATACCATTCCGCTGCGTATTATCCTGTTCTACGTCTGCACCCTGGCGGTGCTGATGGCGATTTTCCCGTGGAACAGCTTTGGCGAGCAGGGGAGTCCGTTTGTGCTGATTTTCGACGGTCTGGGGATCCCGGCGGCGGCGACGATCCTTAACATCATCGTGATCAGCGCCAGCATTTCGGCGATTAACAGCGATATCTTCGGCGCCGGGCGCATGATGTACGGCATGTCGAAAGAGGGGCTGGCGCCGAAAAGCTTCCAGCGCATCGCCAGCAACGGCGTCCCCTGGATGACGGTGGTGGTCATGGGCGGCGCGCTGCTGGCGGCGGTGGTGCTGAACTATCTGATCCCCGAGCAGGTCTTTGTGCTGATTGCTTCGCTGGCGGCATTCGCCACGGTGTGGGTGTGGCTGATGATCCTGCTGTCCCATTTCGCCATGCGCCGTAGTTTGTCTGCCGAAGAGCGCAGCCAGATTGCCTTCCCCGTCCCGTTCTGGCCGGTTGCGCCGCTGTTGACGCTGCTGTTTATGGGGCTGGTTATCGCGGTGCTGGGGATGTTTGCTGAGACGCGGATGGCGCTGATTGCCGGCCTGGTCTGGCTCGGGCTGCTGACGGTGGTGTGGTACGCGCGGGTGCGTAAAACGGCGCTGCAGGTAGCCACTGAACAGTAAGGCCAATTTCCCCGGTGGCGCTGCGCTTACCGGGGCTACAAATGGCACGGACCGTAGGCCGGGCAAGGCGTCAGCCGCCGCCCGGCATAAAAGCGGCTCCGTGCCCGCGGCAATCGCCCGGCGGCGCTGCGCTTGCGTGGGACTGGGGGTATTGTAGGTCGGGTAAGCGCAGCGCCACCCGAAAAACAAATGGCGCCGCAAGTAGCCCGGATAAGGCGACAGCCGCTATCCGGGGGGGAGATTAACTGAACAGGGCGGTGATGGAGGCGCTGGCGAGGGAATGGAAATGGACGTTAAAGCCGACCATTGCGCCGCTGGCCTCGGCATCCACTTCAATTTTCTCGACGTCCAGGGCATGGACGGTAAAGATATAGCGGTGGGTTTCGCCCTTCGGCGGTGCCGCGCCGCCGTAGCCTGCCTTACCAAAATCGGTGCGGGTCTGAACGGCCTCTTCCGGCAGCTCCGCCTGACCGGAACCGGCCCCTTGCGGCAGGACGCGGGTATCCGCAGGCAGGTTAGCCACCACCCAGTGCCACCAGCCGGAGCCGGTCGGCGCATCCGGATCGTAGCAGGTCACCACAAAGCTTTTGGTTCCCGCGGGCACATCATCCCACATCAGATGCGGCGAAATATTGTCGCCATCGTAGCCCATGCCGTTGAAGACGTGACGATTAGGCAGCTTACCGCCGTCCTGGAGATCGTGACTGATCAGTTTCATGCTTCATCCTCATTGATAATGCGCTGATTAACCTGGAAGTGTAGCCTGCACCACGACGCAATTCCGCTATTTATTCGCTAAAAAATGTTTCGTCCTGCACCGCCAGGTTAACGGCGCGGGTCAGGCGGGACAGCTGGTCAGGCGCGATGATGTACGGCGGCATCAAATAGATCAGGCGGCCAAACGGGCGGATCCACACCCCCTGCTCGACGAAAAAGCGCTGCAGGGCAGCCATATTGACCGGGCGACGGGTTTCAACCACGCCAATAGCGCCCAGCACGCGGACATCGGCTACCAGGGCGGATCCCCGCGCCGGCGCCAGCTCGGCCAGCAGCTGGGCTTCAATCGCCGCCACTTGCCGCTGCCATTCGCCGCTCTCCAGCAGGCGCAGGCTTTCGCTGGCCACCGCGCAGGCCAGCGGGTTGCCCATAAAGGTCGGGCCGTGCATAAAGCAGCCGGCTTCACCGTTGCTGATGGTTTCCGCCACCTCGCGGGTGGTCAGAGCGGCGGAGAGGGTCATGGTGCCGCCGGTCAGCGCCTTGCCCAGACACAGAATATCGGCGGCGATACCGGCGTGCTCGCAGGCGAACAGCTTGCCGGTGCGGCCAAAGCCGGTGGCAATCTCATCGGCGATCAGCAGTATCCCTTCCCGGTCGCACATTTTACGCACCCGCTTCAGCCACTCCGGATGGTACATCCGCATCCCGCCCGCGCCCTGTACGATCGGTTCGAGGATCACCGCGGCGATGTCGTGACGGTGCGCGGCCATCAGGCGGGCAAAGGGCACTATATACATTTCATCCCACTCGCCGTCAAAGCGGCTCTGCGGCGCGGGGGCGAACAGGTTATCCGGCAGATAGCCCTGCCACAGGCTGTGCATCGAGTTCTGCGGATCGCAGACCGACATCGCGCCGAAGGTATCGCCGTGATAGCCATTGCGGAAGGTCAGGAAACGTCGACGCGGTTGGCCTTTCGCCTGCCAGTACTGCAGGGCCATTTTCATCGCCACCTCAACCGCCACCGAACCGGAATCGGCGAGGAAAACGCACTCCAGCGATTCCGGAGTCATTGCCACCAACTGGCGGCACAGGGCCACCGCCGAGGGGTGAGTGATCCCGCCGAACATGACGTGCGACATCTGGTCGATTTGCGCTTTCATCGCCGCATTAAGACGCGGGTGATTGTAGCCGTGGATTGCCGCCCACCAGGAGGACATACCGTCAACCAGTTGTTCGCCGCCGGCGAGGGACAGCTCGCAACCGTGGGCGGAAACCACCGGGTAGACCGGCAGGGGGGAAGTCATAGAGGTGTAGGGGTGCCAGATGTGGCGCCGATCGAAGGCGAGATCGTCCAGGGTCATAAGTGACTTGTAAACCATTTTGAAAACATTTAGGTTTACGAGTATAAACCGAACCGTAAATTAACAAAACCCTTTGGAGAAGCCAATGGCTCACCACGTACGTTGGACAATGTCGCAAGTAACTGAATTATTTAATAAACCACTCATCGAACTGTTATTCGAAGCGCAGCAAATCCACCGGCAACACTTTGATCCGCGCCAGGTGCAGGTCAGCACCCTGCTGTCGATCAAAACCGGCGCCTGCCCGGAAGATTGTAAATATTGTCCGCAGAGCGCGCGCTATAAAACCGGGCTCGAAACAGAGCGCCTGATGGAAGTCGAGCAGGTGCTGGAATCAGCGCGTCAGGCGAAAAACGCCGGCTCGACCCGCTTCTGCATGGGCGCGGCGTGGAAAAACCCCAATGACCGCGATATGCCGTATCTGGAGCAGATGGTGAAAGGGGTGAAGGCCCTGGGGCTGGAGTCGTGCATGACGCTTGGCACTCTGACAGACAGCCAGGCGCAGCGCCTGGCCGAGGCGGGCCTCGATTACTACAACCACAACCTCGATACCTCGCCGGAATTTTACGGCAACATCATCACCACCCGCACCTACCAGGAGCGCCTGGATACCCTGGACAAAGTGCGTGACGCCGGGATCAAAGTCTGCTCCGGCGGTATCGTCGGGCTGGGGGAGACCGTGAAAGACCGCGCCGGCCTGCTGCTGCAGTTGGCTAACCTGCCCACGCCGCCGGAAAGCGTACCGATCAACATGTTGGTGAAGGTCAAAGGTACGCCGCTGGCGGATAACGACGATGTCGACGCTTTCGATTTTATTCGCACTATCGCCATCGCGCGCATCATGATGCCCACCTCTTACGTGCGTCTCTCCGCCGGCCGCGAGCAGATGAACGAGCAGACCCAGGCGATGTGCTTTATGGCCGGGGCGAACTCCATTTTCTACGGCTGCAAGCTGCTGACCACGCCGAACCCGGAAGAGGACAAAGATCTGCAGCTGTTCCGTAAGCTGGGGATCAACCCGCAGCAGACGGCAGTGCTGGAAGGTGATAATGAGCAGCAGCAGCGCCTGGAGCAGGCCTTACTCACCCCGGACACTGAGGAATATTACAACGCGGCGGTGCTATGACCTGGCAGCAGCGAATCGATAGGGCGCTGGACGAGCGACGGGCGGCGGATGCTCTTCGCCTCCGCCTGCCGGTGACGCACGGCGCCGGGCGCTGGCTGGCGCGGGAAGGGGGGCGCTGGCTTAACTTCTCCAGCAATGACTATCTTGGCCTGAGCCAGCATCCGGCGATTATCGCCGCCTGGCAGCAGGGGGCGGAACGTTATGGCGTCGGTTCCGGCGGTTCGGGACACGTAAGCGGCTATAACGAGGCCCACCGCGCGCTGGAAGAGGAACTTGCCGACTGGCTGGGCTATCCGCGCGCATTGCTGTTTATCTCCGGCTTTGCCGCCAATCAGGCGCTGATCGCCGCCCTGGCGGATAAAGAGGATCGGATCGTGGCCGACCGCCTGAGCCACGCCTCCCTGCTGGAGGCGGCCAGCCTCAGCCCGGCGCAGCTACGCCGTTTCGCTCACAACGATCCGCAGCAGCTCGCGCAACTGCTGGCTAAGCCGCTGGCGGGCGAACAATTGGCGGTCACTGAAGGCATTTTCAGCATGGATGGCGACAGCGCGCCGCTGGCGGCCATTCACGCCGCGGCGCAGGCAGCAGGGGCATTGTTGCTGGTGGATGACGCCCACGGCGTCGGCGTGGTCGGCGACGAAGGACGCGGGAGCTGCGCCGCGCAGGCGGTGCGCCCTGAGCTGCTGGTGGTTACCTTCGGCAAGGCCTTCGGCGTCAGCGGCGCGGCGGTGCTGTGCGACGAAGCAATGGCCGATTATCTGCTGCAGTTTGCCCGTCATTTGATCTACAGCACCGCGATGCCGCCCGCCCAGGCGGTGGCGCTGAGCGCCGCCCTGCGGATCATTCGCAGCAATGAAGGACAGCAGCGTCGCGACATTCTGGCCGCCCGCATCCGTCAGTTCCGCAAGGGGATGGGCGAGACGTCGCTGGGTTTGACCGACTCCGTCAGCGCGATCCAGCCGCTGATCGTCGGCGATAACGGCCGGGCGCTGAGCCTGGCCGCACGTCTGCGCGACGCGGGCTGCTGGACGACGGCGATCCGTCCACCGACGGTGCCGGTCGGCAGCGCTCGTCTGCGCCTGACCCTGACCGCCGTCCATCAGGCTGAGGACATTAACCGTTTACTGGAGGTGCTGCATGGCCACGGTGAATAAGCAGGCGGTGGCCGCGGCGTTTGGCCGGGCGGCAGGCGGCTATTCGCAACATGATGAACTGCAGCGGCGCAGCGCGGAATTGCTGCTGCGCCAGCTGGCGCGTCGCGATTTTCCCCGGGTGCTGGATGCTGGCTGCGGCCCCGGCGGCATGAGCCGCCGCTGGCGTGAGGCGGGCAGCGTGGTGACCGCGCTGGATCTCTCCCCCGGGATGCTGGCAGAGGCGCAGCGTAACGACGCCGCTCAGTATTACCTGCTGGGCGACATTGAGGCGCTGCCGCTGCCGGACGCCTGCGTCGATCTGGCGTGGAGCAATCTGGCGGTGCAGTGGTGCGACGATCTGCGCGCCGCCCTTGGCGAGCTGTACCGGGTGGTGCGCCCCGGCGGCAGGGTGGCGTTTAGCACGCTGCTGGCCGACTCGCTGCCGGAGCTCAATCAGGCGTGGCAGGCCATCGACGACCGGCCGCATGCCAACCGTTTTCTCAGCGAAGCGGCGGTGCGCGCGGCGCTGAGCGGCCTGCGGGCGTCCGGCAAGGTGCATCAGATTAGCCTGCCGTTCGCCGACGCGCTGAGCGCCATGCGATCGCTGAAGGGCATCGGCGCCACCCATTTGCACCAGGGGCGGGCATCGGCCCCGCTTGGCCGCGGCAAACTGCGCGAGCTACAGCTGGCCTGGCCGCAGCGGCAGGGCGTCTGCCCGCTGACGTATTCTCTTTTTACAGGAGTCATTGAGCGTGACTAAACGTTTTTTTGTCACCGGGACCGATACTGAAGTCGGGAAAACCATCGCCAGCAGCGCCCTGCTGCAGGCGGCGAATCAGCTGGGTTTTCACACCGCTGGCTACAAGCCGGTGGCTTCCGGCAGCGAGCTTACCGCCGCAGGGCTGCGTAATGAAGACGCGCTGGCGCTGCAGCGTCATAGCCGGGTCGCGCTGCGCTATGAACAGGTTAACCCGTATACCTTCGCCGAGCCGACCTCACCGCACATCATCAGCGCCGACGAAGGGCGTCCGATCGCCGCGGCGAGGCTCTCCAGCGGGCTGCGCGAGTTAGAACGCCTCGCCGACTGGGTGCTGGTGGAAGGGGCCGGCGGCTGGTTTACGCCGCTGTCGGAAACCCTGACCTTTGCCGACTGGGCGCAGGCGGAGCAGCTGCCGGTGATTCTGGTGGTGGGCGTCAAGCTCGGCTGCATCAACCACGCCCTGCTTTCGCTCGACGTGCTGCAATCGCACGGCCTGCGCGTATACGGGATGATCCTCAACCGCCCGATCCCGGAAACGGTATGCGATCCGGGTTCCGGCCCCGATCCGGATGTCGGGAACGAACGCAGGCTGCTGCGCGACAACGCCGAAACCCTCGCCCGCATGGGCCGGGAACGCGGCGTACCCGTGCTCGCGGAAATCCCCTACCAAACCGGATTCGCAAACAATGCCGAAAACACATGGTCCAGCCTCGCAGCCCTTGTCGGGCCCGCCGTGGAAGCCCTGCGCCCGTTGTTCGCGGATTGCCTTTCCAACGGAACACGCCCCGGCAATGACGCATCATACAGCGCCTCCCCTTCTTCTTCCCGCGAGTACGTGCAAACCTCCCTTTCCCCGTCTTTTTCCCATGAGTGTGGGCAAACCGGGGCGGTACCCACTACGACGGACAGCGCCGAGCCTTCTTCTTATGGATGCGGGCAAATCCCTCCAGCATCTTCCTGCTCCAACCGGGAAAGCTCCCGCGTGGCCTCCCCACCAGTCGAAAGTCTTGGGAAGGGAGAGG
>ERZ781275.1685-NODE-1685-length-12793-cov-2.882870_pt1 | contig 12793 bp, 12 predicted proteins | sample MGYA00375853_ERZ781275 | MGnify/ENA primary metagenome ERZ781275 (study PRJEB29790, sample SAMN03653691) | human gut metagenome | host: Homo sapiens | place: USA: Dallas, Texas | collected 2012-07-23 | study: EMG produced TPA metagenomics assembly of the Gut...
CGGAATCGATAGAATTTGCGCAGCGTGCAGTAGACGCCAATCTGAAGGAGCAAACGGCTGAAGCTGAAAAGCTAGGTCTTGCGAAAGGCTTTAAAGAAGGTATGGAGCAGGGACTTGAACAGGGGATTGAAAAAGGAATTGAGAAAGGAATCGAAAAAGGGCTTGAGAAGGGCAAAAGGACATTATTAAAATCATTGATTGTCCACAAGTATGGTATTGATGACGATTGGGAGAATACCTTATCCGATCTGCAGATTGATGATGCAGTCATCCAAATTCTGGAATGTGATACATATGATGCTTTAAAAGAGAGACTGAATAGGAATAAATAAAAATGAAGAATGCAGAAATTCGTTAGAATTAAAAAGTGCATTCTTTTTTTATGATAAAACTACGTCATTCTACATATTTTTCATATAAATATTGAAAAAATAGTGTCTTTCTATATCTTGCGGCACGCTGGTTGCTAACAAATAGGGTGAGCGGTAGGAACCGTAAAAGAATGAAAGGAGGAGAATTATGAGAAAAGCTGTACATTTTGGTGCTGGTAGTATTGGACGAGGTTTTATCGGGGAACGTTTGCATGCTTCCGGATATGAGGTCGTATTCGCAGATGTGAATGAAGAGCTGATCGATATGATCAACGAGGATCAAGGGTATGATCTGCAGCTGATTAACCATGATTTGCAACCGCTGCATATCGATCATGTCTGTGCTCTTTCAACGATAGACGATAAGGAACAGCTGCTTTGGGAACTTGCGCACTGTGATGTAATCACCACTTCTGTCTGGCCAAACAATCTGCCTAAAATCGCACCATTGATTTGTGAAGGCCTGCTGCTGCGCCAACGTTTAAAGAAGGACAGCGTACAGGTATTGGCATGTGAAAATGCAATTTTTGCATCAACTATGCTAAAGGAGGAGGTATTGAAGCTTGCCAAAGATGATGTGGAGCAAATACAGCAATCCGCAGTATTTGTTAATACGGCTATTGCAAGAATGGTTATTGATGGGGAAGAAAACGGGCATAAATTTGTTAAAATCGCAGATGATTATGAGCTTGTGATTGCGGAAAATGAGTTGCTTGACCGAAAAGAGCATCCAATTGAAGGCGGATTGTATACCAGCCATTTGCAAAAGTATATCGAGCGTAAGCTGTTTATTGTGAATTCAGCGCATTGTATCGGTGGTTATTTTGGCTGGCTTTACCATAAGAGGTATGTGCGTGAATGCTTTGAGGATAAGGCAATCTGTAACCGGGTTGAAAAAGCCATGCAGGAGGCTGCAGATTTGATTGCCTTAAAGCATGGATTCGCAAAGGAAGAGCTGGAGGCATTTATTGATTACACCATACGGCGTTATATCACACCGGGCGTGTATGATGATATAACGCGTGTATGCAGAAGTCCTATTCGCAAAATAGCGGCAAATGACCGCCTGGTGCTTCCAATCGTTGAATGTGCTAGAAATGGATTAGCCAATACTGCATTATGTGAAGGTCTTGCTGCGGCTTATCTTTATCGAAATCAGGGGGAGGCGCAGGCTGTTGAAATTCAGGAATATATCGAAACACATGGAATCCGGGAGGCGGTAGCTCATTATTCTGTTCTGGATGAAAATCCGGCACTGATTGATAAGGTAGTGGCTGCGTATTATCACATAAAGGAGGAAATCAAAAATGAAACTGCAGTTGGCTTATGATGGTATCCATCTTGATGATGCTGTAAGGTGCATTGAGCAGATACAGGAATATGTTGATATTATTGAAATAGGTACGCCTTTTGTATTATCTGTTGGGATGGAAGGAGTTCGCACGATGCGAAGATTGTTTCCGGAAAAGGAAATTCTGGCAGATATGAAAATTATGGATGGCGGAAAAAAAGAAGCGGAAATGGCATTTGAAAGCGGTGCTGATTATGTCACCATGCTGGGGGTTACGGATCGTGCTACGATAGCAGCATGTGTGAAGGCCGCAAAGCAGTATGAGAAAAAGACAGTAGTGGATATGATCTGTGTGCCGGACTTCAGGAAAACGGTTGCGGATGTGGAAGCATTGGGAGTCGATTACATAGCGGTGCATACAGGCAGTGATCAGCAGCTGCTCGGACGCACACCGCTCGAAGATTTAAAGGAAATCCAGCAGTATGTGAAAAACTGCCGCATTGCAGTTGCCGGAGGTATTAACAGCAGTACCGTACAGGAATATCTTAGCTATCATCCGGATATTCTCATTGTTGGAAAAAGTATTACGCAGGCTAAGAATCCCAAAGAAGAAGCCAGAAGGATCAAAGAGGCGATGGAGCGTGCTGTCATATGACACCATGTAAAAACTTATCCGCTATTCTAAATGAATTAAACACCGACGCACAAGCTGTGAGTGAAGATGAGGTACAGCAGGTTGTAAAAGAAATCATGCAGGCAAACCGTGTGTTTGTTGCTGGTGCAGGAAGATCCGGATTTGCAGCCAGAGCATTCTCCAATCGATTGCTACATCTGGGCTATCGTGTAGCATTTGTTGGTGAACCGACAACACCACCAATTAAGCAGGGGGATCTTCTCATCATCTGTTCCGGCTCCGGTGAGACTGCTTCTCTGGTGGCGGCAGGAAAAAAAGCAACAGCACAGGGAGCCCGTGTAGCGTTGCTTACAATTTTCCCGCAGAGCACCATTGGGAAGCTGGCAGTCTGTCATATTGCAATTCCCGGCATTACATCCAAAACGACAGATCGCAATATAAAGAAAAGTACAATACAGCCACGCGGTTCATCCTTTGAACAGCTGACCTGGCTGATATGCGACAGCATGGTAATGTATTTGAAGGAGTATACACATCAAAGCAATGATGATTTGTATGCCCGCCATGCCAATATGGAATAAGGGGGCATTCGTTTTGTTTGAAAAAATCGTAATTACGACACATGGCGTATTTAGTGAGGCTTTGAAAAACAGTGCCGAAATGATTATCGGTACACAAAAGGACATTGAGGTTTGCCCCTATTTGGAGGGGATGTCACTGGAGCATCTGCAGAAGGATTTGAAAGAAAAAATAGGGGATAAGAAGACGCTCGTGCTTGTTGATTTGTTTGGAGGCACTCCCTGTAATGTAGCAATGGGACTGATGAAAAGTGAAAACATCGCGCTGATTACGGGAGTGAATCTGGCTTTGCTGATTGAAGCTGTCATGAATCTGAAGCAGCTGAATGAGCAGGAGCTGCTGTGCTACCTTCAGAAAATACATATCCAGAGTCTGAAACAGTTTTACGAAAAAAAGGAGGTTCAGATATATGGCTGCAATTAAAATGGTTCGTGTCGATTATCGGCTGATACATGGGCAGGTAATAACAAAATGGGTGAAGCAGGCAAATGCATCTCAGATCATCATAATCAATGATGAATTAAGCAAAGACCCGTTTATGTCAAGTATTTACACCATGGCGGCACCACCGCAAATCAAGGTTCACGTCTATAGTAAGGAACAGGCGGTTCAGCTTTATAAAGAAAATGAATTTGGCTCCGGCAATGCGTTCCTTCTATTCAGAAATGTACAAGATGCGAAGGAATGTCTGGAAAGAGGAATTGTCTATCCGGCCTTAAATATTGGCGGTATTGCATCTGAGCCGGGGAAAAAGATGATTGTAGGACAGGTGTATCTATCCAAGCAGGAATATGGGGATTTAGCTGAAATCTATGCAAGCGGTGTGAAAATCGATGTACAGGTTCTGCCAAATGAGACAAGAATTCAGTTTTCAGATATAAAAATGTGAGGAGGAAGTATTCATGACAAGTATCGCTATTGCAATCTTCTGCGGAGTTTATTACTGGTTTGCAGCAACAAAAATCGGATATACACTAAGCAGTTCACTTCGCCAGCCTATTCTGATCGCAGGTATTTTGGGGTTCTTCTATGGAGATATACCTACGGCGATGGTAATTGGTGCCTATATTGAGTTGATTTACCTTGGAATGATCTCACCCGGTAATAATATGCCAGCCGATGAGGCTCTGGCTGCAATTATCGCGATTCCGATTGCTTTAAGTACAGGGATGTCTGCTGAGGAAGCTGTTATACTTGCAGTACCGCTTGGTGTTGCAGGCGCTTTGATTGAACAGATTCGGCGTACCGGAAATGCGAAGTTCACACATAATGCAGATAAGCACGCCAAAAACGGAAATACAAAAGGAATCTGGTTGAATGCAACCATATATCCTCTGATTTTTGCCTTCCTGCTTCGTTTTCCTCCAGTATTCATCGCAAATCTGGTAGGACCGGATGCTATTCAGAATCTGCTGAATATTCTTCCTGCATGGATCACGACCGGATTGAACGTAGCTGGAGGTATCCTGCCGGCTCTGGGATTTGCCATCGTTATTGTAACACTTGGTAAACCCAAGCTGCTTGCTTTCTTCTTCCTGGGATATTTCTCTATTATTTTCCTTGGAATCAACACGATGGCTGCAGCAATTTTTGGAACGCTGATTGCAATTATCATTGTCTTTGTAATTGGTGATCAGCAAAAAGAAAACGCGGAGGGATAGTACATATGGAGAGAAAATTAACAAAGAAGGATATTACAAAAACATGGAATCTATGGTATCTGCAGCCGGAAATTTCAAATTCCTTTGAACGTATGCAGGCGTTATCGTTTTGTGCCTGCATGACACCTTGTCTGAAAAAGCTGTATCCGGATAAAGAGGAATATGCGCAGGCTTTGCAGCGTCATCTGCAGTTTTATAACAGTGAAGGAATCTTCGGGTCGGTCATTCACGGTATCACATTGTCCCTGGAGGAACAAAAGGCCAATGGGGAAATGATCGGTGATGAAATGATTACCAGTATCAAAACAGGGCTTATGGGACCTTTGGCCGGAATCGGGGATACCCTTACCTGGGCGACGCTGAAGCCGCTGTTTTACTCTATCGGTGTTACCTTCGCAATGCAGGGCAGTCTGATTGGGGCCTTTATACCTCTTCTGTTCGCACTTGTTACGTATATCATTGGATATTATGTAATTCATTTCGGATATAAGCTGGGGAAGGAATCCGTTGCCCTTATGCTGCATAATGGAATTATCAACAAAGTGATCACCTCCACCGCAATACTGGGACTATTCATGATGGGAGCTCTGAGTGCCAGCTATATTAAGGTTGAGACAATTCTGAAATTCAAGCTGGCGAACGCAAAGGAACCGCTTGTTATCCAGAATATTCTTGACAGTATCTGTCCGGGACTGCTTCCATTGATAGCTGTTATGGGAATCTATCTGTATTTCCGTAAAAAAGGTCAGAACTACAATATGATTCTGATCATCATTCTGGCTGTTTCTCTGATTGGTGCATTTATTGGAATTTTTTAACAAAAATCAGGTCAATATCATTTGGATATTGACCTTGCCTTGCAGAATCCGACAATGTAATATCGCTTTGTAATAATGTTATGATACAATAATTGAGTAGAGGATGGGATATGAAAAGTACGCAGGAATTTACATGGAAAGAGCAATATGAGCAGAAGCAGACACAGTATCTGAGTCAGCTGCAGCAGTTTAGTCTGCATATGCTTTGCATGCCGGCTTCTGAGATCGATCTCACGATTGTAAAGGAGATTGAAGAAAATCCAATGGTTGAATTTGAAGAGTACGCAGCACTTCCTGCAGGAAACGAATACAACAGGAATCAGATTGAACAGCTTGCTCAGACAAGAACCCTGTTTGATGAGCTGAAGCAGCAGCTGGCGCTTATCCATGGCTGTAATATGGATATCGCCGATCTGATTTTAATGAATCTCGATGCTCATGGATTTCTTGCGGACGCATGTATTGATGATTTTATAAAAGCAGGCTATGCAAGGAGGATAATTCTGGACACCATTGAAAAGCTGAAGATATGTGAACCGGCTGGTCTTGGATGCAGGGATGTAAAGGATTTTATTTTATTTCAGCTACAGCGCCTTTGTAATCCCGATCCGACTGCTATACGTATCGTAGAGCATTATCTGGAGCTGTTTTATTTCAACAGACAGAGTGAAAGGCTTCTGCTGGCAGTGCAATGCAGCAGGGAGGAGCTTCTTCGTGCAGAAGCATCCATTCTTTCCTGTCAGCCATACCCAGCACAGCTGCAGGATGATTTCGCATATATTCAGCCGGATGTCATCATAACATTGCAGCCGGCCCTATGCATTGAAATACGGCAGCCCTGTTATCGATTAAAGCCTTCCTCCATAGCAATGCAGTATGAATACAAAGAATATGCAAAAGCCTATGTTTCCAGAATTCGGCAGATCAACGACGCCATTACCATGCGCAATACTACACTGTATCATATCATGGAATACATCATTCAGGAGCAGGAGGAATTCTTTTATCGTCATGGCACGTTGCGACCGTTGACCATGCAGGAGGCGGGGACCAGGCTTCATATGCATAAATCGACGATTTCCCGTGCTGTTTGTGATAAATATGTTCAGGTACAGGATAACGTGTATCCGATGCGTATCTTTTTCAATAACGATCCGCTGCATTGCGGTCATACACAGCAAAGCATTGCATTGCAAATACGGCAAATCATTGAACAGGAGCAGAGTCCCTGGAAGGACGAGGAAATCGCAAAGGCTTTGCAGCATAAGGGGATTCGCATATCAAGGCGAACAGTGAGCAAGTATCGTCAGCGGATGGGGGTTGATAATTACAAAAGCAGGAGAGGCTACCATGAAAGAAAAGATTTATGAATTTATAAAACAGCAGAGTAAGCAGGTGGATGTGGAGATGATTCAATTTGGCTTCAACGGCTTTGATGCAGCAATCATCCAGAAAGCACTTGGCTGCAGCCGTGATTGTGTGCAGACTCATACAAAAGAGCTTGTTCAGGAGCATCGCCTGCTTCGGATCGCAGGACGACCTGTACGCTATTTCGATAGGGAGCGATTGGCGGAATTGAAACAAGGGACGATTCCGGAGCTTGATTATTCAGATTTGAACAGTGCTTTGGCATATACAGAAGAAACAGCAGATGATGAGGTTGACTATTTTGCTTCGGTAATCGGTGCGGAGGATAGCTTAAAGCAGTGTCTGGAAAAAGCAAAGGCGGCTATGATTTATCCCCCCAACGGGCTGCATACCCTGCTGCATGGACCTACCGGGGTTGGAAAGACCATGCTGGCGGAAATGATGTTTGAGTTTGCGTTGGCAAATCACATACTAAAAGAAAATGCGCGCTTTGTGGTTTTAAACTGTGCAGACTATGCAGATAATCCACAGCTGCTGACCGGTATGCTCTTCGGCTATATAAAGGGTGCCTTTACAGGAGCCAATGAGGATAAGGAAGGTCTTGTCAAGGAAGCAGATGGAGGTATTTTGTTTCTCGATGAAATCCACCGCCTGTCTGTAGAAGGCCAGGAAATGCTGTTTCTACTCATGGATAAGGGAATCTATCGTAGAATCGGTGATTCCTCACGGGTGAATCAGGCAAAGGTTTTGATTATCGGCGCAACCACAGCAAATCTGACGGAGAGCCTATTGGATACATTTAAAAGAAGGATTCCGATGATTATCGATATCCCGGCACTGAGTGAGCGAACCATATATGAACGCTATGATTTCATCGTCCGCTTTTTCTCCATCGAGTACAATATGATCAAGGTGGAAATGGTTATCGAGCCCATCGTTATGAAGTCTCTTTTATCCTATTCCTGCAATGGGAATGTAGGGCAGCTCATGGCGGATATCAAAATGATCTGTGCAAGAGCATATCTGGATTATCGTACACAAAATCAGAAATTTCTGCATATTGACCGAGAGCACCTTGGCAATGATGTGATTTCCGGCTATCTCAACTGGAATAAAAATAAGCAGGAAAATGATTTGGCTGTAAACACACCGCTTGTTGTAAATGAGCATTATAACGCAACATCCTTTGATCATATACAGGCTGGTAACATCTATGTGAAAATCAACGAAAAATTTGCCTTATATTCCCGTGAATACGACGATCCTGCCCTGATTAACAAAAAGCTGAAAGCATATATGAATGAATATGTAGACAAGCTGTCAAAAAAATTTCAGGTAAGCAGCGCAGCGAATAAGCTGCTGAATATCATCAATTCCAGTGTATATCAGGTTGTGAAAAATGCGATTGAGTATGCAGAAATAAAAATTAATCGCAAGCTGTCCGAGGAGGTCTTTACAGCGATTTGCCTGCATATATCCTCACTCGTGGAAAATGCCAGTCGCAAGACCATTCTGAATAAGGATACGATCGATATCGCAAGTGAGAACACGACTGAATTCATGGTTGCAAAAAATATGAAGAAGGATATTGAATTCCAGCTGAATATCAGTTTGAATGACGATGAGACCTTTATGCTGACAATGTTTTTATGTATGGATAAAATGCGGAATGAGTCAAAAATAAGCATACTGGTTTTGTCTCATGGAGACGGTGTTGCCTATCATATGGTCAAGGTCGCAAATGAGCTTTTAAAATGCTCGAATGTGTATAGTATGGATATGGATTTGAACGAGAATACGCTCACCTTTATCGATAAGGTGGAAGAGAAGATGAAGGCGATCCCGCATTCCCGCGGAATATTACTTATGGTGGATATGGGGTCTCTGCTCTCCTTTGGTGAAATTCTATCTGAGAAAACCGGCATCGATTGCAGGGTCATCAGTATGGTGAACACGCCGCTGCTGCTGGAGGCGATACGAAGAAGCATGAATGGGGATCTGAGTCTTCAGGAACTGCATGCGGAGCTATCGGATCATGTGCCCTATCTCGCGAAAAATATCAGTGGGGCGTTAAAAACGAAGCTGTCACAGAAAACCGCAGTTGTTATCACATGTCTCAGCGGGGAAGGGACAGCGGTGAAATTGAAGAAGATCATACAGGATACACTTCATGCAGTAAAGGATTTCGGTATCACGTTATTCACCTGCAATCATGACAGTGCTGCCGGCATCAATTTTACAGATTACAGAATTCTTGCAAACGTAGGAACTGTTAATCTTCATATGGAGGATGTACCCTTTATTTCAACAAACGAGATTATCATTGAAAATGGTTTGAAAAGATTAAGTGATCTGATTTCTGTTTATTATGAACAGGATCCCGGAGGCAGCGAGGATGTTCCCAATTATATGATTGAGATGCTGCTGAAGGATCAACTGCAATTTTTAAGTGCGGATAAAATGTATAAGCTGGGCTATACGATTTATCAGGAGCTTGTTGAAGGTCTGCAGCTGCCAAAAGAGAATATCACACTGATTCCATTTCTGACACACCTGTCGATTATGGCTGAACGAGCTGTATGCAGGAATCAATTTGATAATTCCTTAAATGTGGAGCTCGATGAGATTTTTGATCTTTGTAAGCGTAAGCTCAGCCTGTTGGAGGATATCTTTCATATACAATTAACCGATACGGAGATTTCTCTTGTTGGAGATATTTTCCGGTATTATATGACATAGAAAGGGGAATTTTATGAGCAATCAATTTTTGATGCCATCCAGATTATATACCGGCATGGATGCATTGAAACAGAGCGAGGAGTTGTTTTGTGAATATGGAGCATCGGCTTTTATTGTAACAGATCCACTTATGATAAGCCTTGGCAATGTCCAGCGTATTACAGATATACTGGACAGGCTGCAGATTCACTATCGTATATTCAGCGGAGTTACGGGTGAGCCTACCACAGGCATGATACAGGAAGGCTATGATGCGTATGCGCTATGTCCAGAGAATACCTTTATCATTGCCATTGGAGGCGGTTCCGTTATCGACAGTGCGAAGGCTGTGGCTATGATGAGCGTTTTAAAAACGATAAAAAATCTATGTGCGTGCATGGGACGATCATATACTGAGAAACTTCCGCCGATAATCGCTATACCGACAACTGCAGGAACGGGCTCCGAGGTTACGCAATTCACGATTATCACGGATGAACAGACAGATATTAAAATGCTGTTGAAGGGAAGCTCTTTGATGCCTGCAGCAGCAATCGTTGATCCTTCGTTTACACTGTCTGTGCCTCCCATCGTCACTGCTGCTACAGGCGTGGATGCTCTTTGTCATGCGATTGAAGCATATCTGTCAGTACATGCACAGCCGCTTTCCAGTGTGCATGCAGTAAATGCGATACAGCGTATTTTAGGAAATCTTCAAAGGGCCCTGCAAAATCCGAATAATCTGGATGCGCGCAATGAAATGGCACTTGCGGCCTTAGAGGCCGGGATTGCCTTTAATAATGCATCTGTAACAATCGTACACGGTATGTCTCGTCCAATCGGTGCCCTGTTTCATATCCCGCATGGGGAGTCCAACGCAGTATTACTGATGAACTGTCTGCACTTCATAAATACCCATATGCATGAAAAGCTGGAAGCATTATCCGCAGCCCTGCATCTACCGAAAAATAGTGATACTGAGGATGGGGCAGAGGTATTCATAAAGACGATGGAGGTTTTTCTTGCTGCTCTGCATATCCCTTCTCTTTCTGCACGTGGAATCAGCAGGGAACGATTTCTGCAGTGTATTGAGAAGATGAGTAAAGATGCAGTAAGCAGCGGAAGTCCGCAAAATTTAGGGATTGACATCACCCGGGAGCAAATAGCAATGCTGTATCAAAAGCTATTTGCGGATGCATGTTAAGCAAAGCAGAGCATCCGCTTTAGCCTTGACAAAGGAAGAAGGTACATACTACATATATGAAGAGCTGCAGAGGAGTTTCTGCGGCTTTTTGATCAGGACAATGCCTGTTCGCTGTAGTGATCACCTTATCGGCAAAGTTGTTTTTTCCTTTGAAGTATGGTATCTTGTTCTTGGTGATGCCTCATGATGATACTGATTGCTCCGGCAAAACGAATACGTCCAACAATTGATTATATGGACCATAGGCGCATGCCGTGTTTTTTACAGGAAAGTAAGCGGCTTGTCACATATCTGAAAACAAGGAAGCAGGAGGAATTAAAAGCTATGCTGAACTGCAGTGATGCCATTGCTGAATGGACATACAACAGCTATCAGCACATGGATGTAAGCACCTCCTGTGTGCCGGCACTGCTTAGCTTTGACGGTATTCAATACAGCTATATGGCACCGGACCTTTTTTCGGATGAATACTTCGCCTATGCTGAACAGCATCTTCGCATATTATCCGGTCTGTATGGAATTCTAGAGCCCTTTGACGGCGTAGTTCCCTATCGTTTAGAGCTGGACAGTCCCTTTCATACACCCTTTTGTACAAGCCTTTATGATTTCTGGGGAAGCAAGCCCTATCAACGGCTGATTGAGGAGGATAAGCATATTCTGGACTTATCCAGTAAACAGTACGGCAAGCTTATAAAAAGGCATCTGGATCATCGTGTACACTGTGTTAGCGTATTCTTTCTGGAAGAGGAGGATGGGCAGCGTAGAGAAAAGGGTGTCTATGTGAAAATGGCAAGAGGAGAAATGGTGCGCTGGCTGGCAGAGCAGAATATTCAGCAATTCGAAGATGTAAAGCGCTTCTGCCGACTGGGCTATCGCTTTGATGCTGCAGCCTCGGATGAACATCATTATCGCTTTGTGCGAAAAGCAGGCTGGAAGCATAGGAAATTCACAACCGATGGAGATTGACGGCACGTTCAATAGGGTATGAGACTAAGGAATACCATAGCCATAATCGAAGACCTTGACATCAGATACCGTCAGGAAGGCTTTCAGAAAAGGAGATTACAATGAAAATACAAACAGAAATATGCTGTGGCAGCTATGATGATGCACTGCAGGCAGAGCAGGGTGGTGCTGTCCGTATTGAATTAAACAGTGCTTTACACATGGGAGGACTGACACCGAGTGTCAGCTCTTTAAAGCTGGTTAAGCAGCACACGCAGCTAAGCGTCATGGCAATGGTTCGTCCCCGTGGAGGAGGCTTCTGTTATGAGCGTGCAGACTTTGCACAGCTGTTGGACGAAGCTAAAGAAATGCTGAAAAATGGAGCGGATGGAATCGTATTTGGCTGTCTGCATGCGGATGGAACCATAGACGAGCAGCAGAGTGCTCAACTGATTGCACTGGCTCATGCTGCAGGAAAAACAGCGGTATTCCATCGGGCCTTTGACTGTACACCGGATCCGTTCGCTGCAATAGAAACGCTGATTGCACTCGGCGTAGACCGTATTCTGACAAGTGGACAGCAACCCAAAGCCATGCAGGCGCTCAAGCTGTTGAAGAAGCTGCAAAACACGTATGGCTCCCGCATTGAGCTATTGGCAGGAAGTGGTCTGCATGCGGATAATGTACAGCAGTTTCTGGCGGAAACCGGAATTTGTCAGGTGCATTCCTCCTGCAAGGACTGGAAAGCGGATGTGACTACGATTAGTAAATCGGTAAGCTTCTCCTATGCACCACAGCCGCATGCGTCCGAATATGAGATCGTAAGCGCGCAAAGAGTTCGTGCATTTCTTGCGGCAGTAAAGAGCGTGTAATTATAAGTGATACGCTTTATAAATGGAAGACGATTCCCATATGGTGATGAATTGCATATCCTATGTTGTTGAAGGATGCGTAAACATACATGGAAAGCTGATTGAGGATAATTGTAAATAGTAATAAAGGAATTCCTTCCTGTCTTCACATGGAAGCAGGGAAAAATAAGAATAGGGCTGCGATTATGCTTTATACAAGGGAAGGTGTTGGATTTTTATCCCTCATCTGCCCTTTTGCTAGTGTGCCGGGCATGGCATAAATTCAGTTGGAGACAAACCAACCACAGGTAGTTACCGCCAAGTGTAGTGAACCACAAGCCGTTGATAGTGAT
>ERZ781275.1688-NODE-1688-length-12707-cov-8.066946_pt1 | contig 12707 bp, 14 predicted proteins | sample MGYA00375853_ERZ781275 | MGnify/ENA primary metagenome ERZ781275 (study PRJEB29790, sample SAMN03653691) | human gut metagenome | host: Homo sapiens | place: USA: Dallas, Texas | collected 2012-07-23 | study: EMG produced TPA metagenomics assembly of the Gut...
TGGTTTTATGGTTCGCGACTACGTCACGAACCAGTCTAAAGACAATAATAAAAAAAAGAGGATTCCTAAGAATCCTCTTTTAAAATTTGGATTAACGACGATTTGCATCGAAGAAGTTAATAGCAACTTCTGGGAACATAGCGTAAGTCAATACGTCTTCGTCAGTGATGCCATTGTAGCCTTTAGAAGCTAAATCTTGACGGTAACCTTCCAATTCAGGTTCGATAAGATCTGCTGGACGGCAAGTAATAGGTTGTTCATCACCAATGATAGTTTGACGAATTTCATCAGAAATTGTACCAGGTAATTGACCATATTTACCACGAACAAGATCTTTAACTTCGTTAGGAACCATTTTGTAACGGTCGCCCATCATAACGTTCATCATAGCCATTGTACCAACGATTTGGGATGTTGGAGTTACCAATGGAGGGTAACCCAAGTCTTCACGAACGCGTGGCATTTCATCCATAACGTCAAAGAAGCGATCACCCATACCCATTTCGTTCAATTGGTTTTGAGTATTGGACAACATACCGCCAGGAATTTGGTAACGACGAACAGCAGGGATTACATCACTAGCTGGTTTCAAGTTGAATTCTTCTGCGATTTGTTGTTTTACTTTACGGAAGTGGTCAACTAATGGAATGTATTTATCAAGGTCAAGACCAAGATCCCATTCAGTACCTTTGAACATTTCAATCATAGTTTCAGTAGCTGGTTGGCTAGTTGCATGAGCAAATGGAGAGATAGCAGTATCGATAATATCTACGCCAGCTTTAGCAGCTTCCCAGTATGTAGTACTAGCAAGACCGCAAGTGAAATGGCTATGCAAGTCGATTGGCAATTCGCCAAAACGTTTTTTGAAAGTAGAAACCAAATCATATGCATCAGCAGGTCCTAACAAACCAGACATATCTTTGATACAAAGAGAATCAGTACCCATTTCTACCAAAGTTTCAGCTACTTTCAAGAAGCTTTCAGTTGTGTGAACTGGAGAAATTGTGTATACCATAGCGGATTGAACGTGTGCACCAGCTTTTTTGGAATACTTAATAGCAGCTTCCATATTGCGTGGGTCATTCAATGCGTCGAAAATACGGATACGGTCGATACCATTTTTTACAGCCGCATTACAGAATGCTTCTACTACGTCGTCGGAGTAGTGTTTATAGCCCAACAAATTTTGACCGCGAAGCAACATTTGCAATGGGGTATTTTTCAAATTAGCTTTCAATTTGCGAAGGCGTTCCCATGGATCTTCATTCAAGAAACGAAGACAGCTGTCATAAGTAGCGCCGCCCCAACATTCAAGAGCTTCATAACCAATATCATCTAAAAGGCCGAGCACTGGTTCCATTTGTTCGTAGCGCATACGTGTTGCCAAAATAGATTGATGACCGTCACGAAGAACGGTTTCGCAAATTCTTAATTTTTTAGCCATGTTAATCCTCCAAATCGAAATAGTCTGTGTATGTAACTTTATACACTCATTAAACAACTATCTCATACCTATTTTTTTTACGATTTTTTCGATGTCTGCTCACACTAGCCAAACGCGCTAAAATCGTAATACATACTTATATTAGACTACTTATAAAATTCTTTGTCAACAACCACATTATGCTATTTACTCATAATCTCATGTATTCAAAGATGATTTTTTCGTGATGAATATCACAAAAAACTGCAGAGAAACTAGAGTTTAGCATGTATGTTTAATCAAATTAATTTTTTTGTAATTGCTCATTTTAATGAGAAACTAAAAATTATATCGTAATAATTTTTGGTTATTATTAAATACTTTTCAAAATATATCGGTATTTATAAATGTAGTAATTCGATAAACGTCGGTATGTTTATAAGCTCATCAATTTTATTAATAACTAAGCCGATATTTTTAAATGCATAAACATGCAAAAGAACCTGCCCATTTACGGACAGGTTCTGACCTAATCTTTAAAATTTGATAGTCTCCATTATACGGCTTACTTCTCAGGCTTAACCTTTTTAGGCGCAGTTTCAAGGACAATATTTTTACCTTCCCGTTTCACCTGAATAGAGAAAGCCCCTTCCCCTTTTTTAAAATACTCCATCTTGATATCAAGGAGCATTTTACCAATCATAGTCTCTACTTTTTCAGTTAAGAACTCACGGTAAAAAGCATCTTCTTTTTGCTTTGGACTTTGATGAACTACTGGTTTCTTAGCATCTCGCTCCATATTGAGCATAGTATCTTCGAAATTTTCTGTATCCTTAAAATTTTTCATCATATCCGCATCGGATAAACCTTTTTGAATTTTAAACTTTGCCATGTGTATCTCCTATCAGTTCAAAAATTGCTTTCTTTACGCGTACTGGATCAATACCAGACATACAATATTGATCTGGCTTAGGACAACGTCGTTTTCGACACCCCAAGCAATCTAATTCGTCATTTACGAGCACATTAAAGGTCCCCGTCAGAGGGCCCCATAATTTAGGGTCCGTAGGGCCAAAGAGTGCTACTACAGGCTTATTTAAAGCTAACGCAATATGCAGAGCTCCCGTATCTGCAGTAACTAATACATCACAACTTTCAATTAAAGCCCCTAATTCTTGAAGTGTCGTTTTCCCTAACATATTCAGAACAATTTTATCAATGCCCTCATCTGTCAAAGAGTCCAGCAAGGGTTTGTATTGAGTAGCCTCTTTAGGACCACCTAAACAAACAAAATTTCCTCTATATTGAAGGGATTTAATGAGAGAATACCATTTTTCCTGAGGCCACTCTTTCGTTGCCCAAGAGGTACCTAATACCAGCCCAATGCGTAACGGAGTTTCTACCACGCCTCGATGTAAAGAAACGTCATTATCAATCGACTTCCATTGCTCTTCTGCCCAACTATGTAAATTTGTTGGCACCTGAAAATCCATGTGGTATAGCATATTAGCATTAGATTCATTTAGTGAACAACTGCTCTCAATACCGTATTTATCAATGTTAAGCGATGTATCTAAATTTGCATGTTCAGTAATAGCCTTTGTTAACAACTGAGCTACCTCTACATAGCGTTTAATCACGTGTTCTGTACTAGGCTTCGTTTTATAGTTAGTAAACAGCCAATTCAACTCTTTTGTGCCACCAAGGCCAAGTCTAATGGGGGCTCCTGAAGCTAATAGTACTAGCCCTGTTATGAGTCGCCCTTGCACATCAACGGCTACATCAAATTTATAAGGCTCTAATTTGGCCTTAAGATCCCACCACATGCGCCACATTGTAGGAATATGTAGTTTTTTAGAATGTGCCTCATATATATCCCGTTCCCAGGGAATAATTTTATCTACATAGGGATTACCCTGTAAAAGCTCTGCCATACTAGGCGTTACAATCCAATGCAACTTAGCATCAGGATACTGTTCCTTAATCCACCGCGCAGCAGGTGTAGCATGCAAAACATCACCTATGTAACTAAGGCGTACAAATAATATATTCATAGATATCCTTAGGGTACATACTATTATAGGAATAAAGCCTTTATAATGAAAGAACATTATAAAGGCTTTTTCTTAAGATTTCTTTTTACTACCACTACTATTTGATGATTTAGAAGATGTAGCATCTTCTGTTACCTTAGTAGTTTCTTCACTACCATTCTTAATGATGTTTTTTACATCTGATAATGTCAACTCATTAAATGTAGTAGGGTGGTTGTATTTGTAAACTGGATTGAAGCCTACACCTAATTTACCAGTGTAAACAGTCAATGCATTATTGTCCTCATCAACACGGGCGATGTAGATGGTTTTGTCCATATCAACACCGATAAAGCGGAAACGCCCTTCAGGGTTGATAACACGCCATCCCCCTTCAATGCCGTTGAACATGAATACATCCCCAGTTCTGACATTATCGTAGAAGAAGTTATCTTCATCGTAGAATACACCGATATGACCAATATCAGTAGCTTGCATGTAAACGCGACGTGTATCGTAGTTAGCATCGGTACGATAAATGCGATATGTGTGTTCTTGAACTTTTACCTTCATATACACCACATTTGTCGCTTCAGAGTACGCAGCATCTACGATTTTACTGCCCCGAGGCAAGTCTTCAAGTTTGGTATCAACTTCGTGTTCTGGATCATCCGCATTAAGACGAGCCATGACAACATCTCTGGAGTCATATAAACCCATGACAGCATAGTTACGGTCTGGCATCCAGTTGAAGTAACTAATCGAACGGCCCTTCAAATCGATATTTGTAGGCTTACTTTCATTAGCCTTGTAAATTTTCAAAGAGTTTTCTGTAACAACGGCCATAAATTGACGGTCATAGGACACATATTTAGTGCCTTCCTTCACATCAGGGAAGTTTTTAGTATCATCTTTTGATGCGCCTGCTACGTTAAACTCTGTAGTCGGTGCAAACATATATTGATCAAGGTATAGGTATACCCCACCTTGCAGAAGAATACCTACCGCAAAGGCGCTCAGTACACGCGTAAAAGGTTTCATCTGTCCTCCTATTTCACGATAAACGCCGTTGGGATCATGCGTTCCCCTAACAAATCGGCAGGTTTATTTACGACTTTACCATTTAGGTACAAAGTAGAGCTAGAACCGCCATCTAAATTTGCTGCAATGTAGCAACCTTTTTCAAATAGGATATCTTGTACGTCACGCAAGGTAGCCCCAATAGAATACCCTGGTTGACGACCATCGATTACAAGGAATAGCACTGTACCATCTTTCTTTTGACCGATAGCAGTACGAGGACCTACGCCCCAGCCACCATCACCTTCGGTAATCATCTTCTTGCCATCAACGATAAGAGGTGGACCAAAGGTAATACCTTCCATGGCCTTCATATCACTAAGCTGAGTTTTATCATAGTTACCAGCGATAAGATTACCAGATTTAGAGAAACCTACAAAGTCTACGTCTTCATCAGGGCCTACATCCTTACCGATAACGTACTCACCATCATGCAAGATGAAACCATATGGCAAACGGCCTGTACCAGTACCATTAGGGTCGTGGAAACCACCGCCATTAATCGCTGCTACAGCATTATTCATTTTTGCAATATTACTTGTAGTATCGCCTTTTTCTTGAATATTAGCCGCTGTACCTACTTGAATACGACGAGGATCAGGAATTTCTAAAATATAGCCTACATAACGAGCAGACTGGATTTTTTCAAGATTTAAAGTCTTATCTTCACGAGCATTAAACTTGAACAAATCTTGGCTTTTAACAACCCCTACAGTCCCCAAAATAGATTGTAATTCGTCTTCATTAAACAACCACGTAATGTAATGAGGATGGCGAGATTGTAAGATAGCGCCAATTACAGCGCGCTTTACATTATTAAATGGTCCAAAGAGCACCACGAAGGGTGATGTGACAACGGTAAATAAGAACACCATAATGATGAACTTTACCCAATTCTTTTTGAACAATGTATTTCTCCTTATAAATCAGTGAAATGTTCGGTGCTAATGCGTTCTTCAAAATGCTTGATATCCACCGCATTGCCTACCCAAACACGCAAAATATTATATGGATTATCACCAGTATGAGCCCAGCCAGATTTCATAGCCATCCCCATTTTAATGCCAGCCTTTTTAGATGCTGAGTCGGTGAATTCATTTTTATCTCCATATGGATAGCAGAACCAAGGATTATCCTTTATGCCTACTTCTTTAGCAAGTGCCTCTTGGGCCTTTGTAATATTTTCAATTTGTTTTGCTTCCGACAATTGGCCCATTTCTATGTGTTGGAAACCATGGTTTGAAATAGTAATACCATTTTTGTGCATTTCACGCACTTGATCCCAAGTTAGACGCGTCCCAACATCGCCAGGATTGATAAATACAGTAGCCGGGAATCCATATTCTTTCATAATTGGATATACGATAGAATATGTATCTGCATAACCGTCATCAAAGGTTAACACAACAGGTTTTTCAGGCACCGCAGCACCATTTACAACATATTCATACAATTGATCCATCGTCAATGGATTATAGCCATTATCCTTGAGGAACTTCATTTGTTCTCTAAACAAATCCTCCCGAATAACTGCATCATTATCTTTGTCGTCGCCGACTTTATGATACATAAGAACAGGAATACCCGTTGGATGTACCATCTTAACTTCTTTTGCAGGCGGTACTGAACTAGTAGGTTCTGTTTTTTGTGAAAGCAATCCACAACCTGCCACAACCATTGCCAATACCAAAACTAACAGTGTTACCAACGGAATCCGTTTCATAGGTCCTCCTCTATTAGAACACAATTATATACAGAATATTATAACATTTCCATGAAGAATAGTAAAAATTAACGCTTTATTAGTACTTCATCAATCGATTTTCGAGGTCTAGGATACATGGACTCATCTGGAATACCTATAGCAATGATTGCCTGTACATCGTGAGGAATATTTAAAAAGGTTTTGCTTTCACACTGCATAAAATACACATCATTCATCCATAGTGTACCTAACCCAATTGCTTTTGCCCCCAATAAAATATGTTCTATGAAAGCGCCAATAGCTTGTAAGTCACTTTTCTCCCACACGCGAGTATAGTCAGGCAAGTGATCATAAGGATTAACTACAAAAAGTATATCGCTAGCTGTTTGCATAGCCTTAAGGCTAATTTCTAAGCTACCAAAATGTTCTTTTCGCTCTTTATATTGCTCTAATACCTGAAAGCCTAAATTCACAAAATGTTCTTTCTCTGCTCCAATCACGTGAATAACCTGCCAGGGCTGGCGATTTTTAGGCGATGGAGCTCGCATTCCGAGGGCTACCAAATTTTGAATTATGTCTTCTCCAACCGAAGAAGATTTTTTATACCGACGTATGCTAGTTCGCGCATTTATAACATCAATTATTTCCATATTTTCACCAAAAGATCTAACATTATCTAAAGTAATAACCTATATCTCCATAAATAGTATGCAAACTATTATTATCAAAAGATTGTAAAAAAATTAAACTAGCTTTATCGACTCTTATATTGTAATACACTCAATAATACTTTAATATTCTAATTATAATACACATTACTAGAATTATACTCATCTAATAGATAAAGGATTCTCTATGAAAAAACGCTTAAGCCTTATACAAATGGACGTCCATGTAAACGAAGTGGAATACAATTATGCGCGCGTCCAAGAATTACTTTCACAAGCCCTATCAGAAAAGCCTGACATTATCGTCTTGCCCGAAACATGGAATACAGGATTTCATCCATCTAAGGATTTAATCAATATTTCTGACAGAAATGGAGAAAGAACAAAAGCTTTATTAAGTACATTCGCAAAAGAACACAATGTAAACATTGTGGGCGGTTCTGTAGCCGTAGCAAAAGAGGATTTAGTATTTAATACCTCCTATGCTTACAACCGTGAAGGCACGCTCGTAGGAGAATATTCCAAAATGCACGGATTTAGCCCTGCTAAAGAGGACCAATACTTTGCTAGCGGTACGCATACCACTCATTTTGAATTGGATGGCATTCCTTGTAGTACGGTTATCTGTTACGACATTCGCTTCCCTGAGCTCGTAAGAATGGCTGCATTATCAAATACAGAGCTATTATTTGTACCTGCTCAATGGCCTACTATGCGTTTACGCCACTGGCAAGTATTAAACGAAGTGCGAGCTATTGAAAACCAACTCTTCTTATGTGCTGTCAACGGCTGTGGTACAGTAGGTCGAGTTCAAAGCACTGGTCACTCCGCTGTATACGATCCATGGGGTACAAACCTCCTCGAAATGGACACTAGGGAGGGCATCTCATCTGTAGATATCGACCTCACCGTAGTAGAAGATATCCGTAACAAAATCAACATCTTTAGAGATCGCAAACCTGAACTCTACAAACTATAAAACAAAGGCACATTGTTTTTAACTACCATCTTAAACAATTCATTTATAGATGGTCTGCGCATAAAACAATGTGCCTTTTTATTGTATGGAATTCATATACATTAAAACTCAATAAGCTTCCACATCTCCTCTGGAACCTGTTCTAGAGATTTATTTTTTGCAATTGCTCCTTTTAGAATATCAATAGTATCTTGCACATCTTGTTTATCCTTTGTATCAGGATCATGAAGGATGACACGATTTAAAGAATCTTCACCAAATTGTTTTACATATTCTTTTTCTACTTGATTAAGTTCACGGCGTAAATATTTCATAGATAATAACCTCCCAATATATTTAATCTAATATATTAAAAAGTACTTGTCTATAATTCAAATATTTTCTATACACATCTTCAGCTAATAATCAACAATTTAAATTATAAATTAATATTTTTATCTCATAAATCATTTACATGAATTCTATAGAAATGGTAGTATTAACAATGCAATAGGATTTAGTTATTAAGAAAGAAAGGTAATAACTATGTTTTCATTTCTACAACCTAAAGAGGCAAAATCATCAGTTCCACAAAGCATGATTATGAATCTATATTATAAATATAGATTGCAATCATTAATTGGTATTTTTATAGGTTATGCTGCGTACTATATTGTTCGTAATAACTTTGCCTTATCAACACACTTTTTATCAGATATCCTCCATATGAGCAAAACAGAAATTGGTTTGCTATCTAGTGGTATGCTTATCGCTTATGGTTTAAGTAAAGGCTTTATGAGTAGTCTTGCGGACAAAGCAAGTCCTGCCAAGTTTATGGCTTTCGGTCTCATTTGCTGTGCAATTATCAATATCTTTATGAGCTTTGCCGATAGTCTCGCCTTCTTCTTAGTTTTAGTAGTACTAAATGGCTTTTTCCAAGGATTTGGTGTAGGACCATCCTTTATCACCTTAGCTAAATGGTACCCAAAACAGGAACGTGGCCGTTATGGAGCTATCTGGAATATTTCACACAATCTCGGTGGTGGTATCGTAGCACCAATCGTAGCCGCCGCATTATATTTCACTACTACAGATCACTGGCAATTAGGGAGTTATGGTGTACCAGCGCTTATTGCAGTTATCATAGCAATTGCCATTTCTTTCTTAATCAAAGAAAGCCCTGAACGTGAAGGCTTACCACCAACAAGTGAAATCATCGCCGACACAGCTCATAAGGCACACAGAAGTTCTGAAGCACCGCATATGAGCACAAGAGAAATCTTTGTAAAATACGTATTGAAAAATAAAAATGCTTGGTATGTATCATTAGTTGACACCTTCGTTTACATGATTCGCTTTGGTATGCTTACTTGGCTTCCAATTTATTTATTACAAGTAAAGGGTTTCTCCAAAGCAGAAATGTCTGTTGCCTTTTTATTCTTTGAATGGGCGGCTATCCCTTCAACTATTTTTGCAGGTTACATTTCCGATAAATTCTTTAAAGGTTATCGCATGCCACCTGCAATCATTGCTATAAGTATTATCTTCTTCTGTATATTTGGTTATTGGCAAAGCGAGTCTCTCTTATGGGTTACTTTCTTCGCTGCTATTGTAGGTTGTTTAATCTACATTCCTCAATTCTTAGCTTCAGTACAAACTATGGATATTGTACCACCATTTGCAGTAGGTTCTGCTGTTGGTCTTCGTGGATTCATGAGTTACATTGTTGGTGCAAACTTAGGTACAACACTATTTGGTGTTTTAGCAGATAAATTTGGTTGGAATGCAGGTTTCTATCTTTTATTAGTAGCATGTGTTCTTTGTATTACATTCTGTATATTGGCTCATTTTGGCGCCAAAGAATTAGATGCTAAAGAAGCTGAACTTGAACAACTTCAACCAGCTGAAGCTAATAGCTAACCCCTAACAAATAAATCCTATAGTAAAAAGGTCGTAATATGTATTAATACATGTTACGACCTTTTATTTACCCCACGAAAGGGACTCCTATATAACCGATGTGTTTTCATCAACGCATAGTTCTGGAAATAATGAAAGTACAAACCACAATGATACCAAGGACTATACTCCCAGCTACTATATAAGGCCAGGTAAGTACATCCCGTACATCATTCAATATTTTTATATCAAAGATTGGCATATAAAGTAGTAAGTTCCCCAAAATCCAACCGATTGGTCCTATGAACTTTAGCTTCTTAATCGTATCCATTTTATCTAGAATAGACTCGGTTACCTCTGAATCCTTTTCGACAGATACGTATTCTTTATTAATGTAAAAGCCTTTTGAATATTCCGTTTCAAAAGCCCACTCTTGAACAGAAAACGTAGCAGTACCATCAGCATTTTCATACTCTTTATATTTAGCAGTATCAGTAGTACCTACGTCTACCTCACCCCAAGTGCCCGTTACCATCTCATAACCACTATCTATGAGTTTCATATCGGCTGGTAGTGCTTTTCCACACAACTTGGAAAACTGGTACGCATCTCGCTTCTTATCCCAACTGAGCCAAAACTCTGCATTATTCTTATGTCTAACTAACTTATACTCATACCCAATTTTTCCATGAGTATCAATATAGCGTATCTTGCCTAAAATCGTATATAGATCCCTTCGGATACGTAATGTCTCACCATAATTAAAAACCATAATCTTCTCTCATACTGAAAACTACACACATAAATGTATATTATTAATTACTATGATTGTACACATAATATGAAAGTATGCCAATACAGGTATAAATCAGAACCATCCTCAAAACAGATGATTTACTTACAGGCTATAAGCACATAGCACTAGTCCTGCGTCTAAATACACTGTCTTGCACTACGTTCAAGCCGCATAGCCATCGATTCGTAAACTTCACCTAATTAATCATATATTTTTAGTTTCATAGATTAATTTATAAGATTTTATTAATATTCATGAATTATTCATGAATATTTTGCATATTTTTAAAATTATATGTGTATAATCACCTTAGAAGGGAGGTGATTATCATGGAGTTAATTAAAGTTACATCATCAAATGTTGCTGCTATTGGTTATGAAAATGGTATCATTGAAGTGCATTTTCATAATGGCTGGGCCTACCAATATCCAAATTGTAATCAAAAAATCTTTAATGATTTTTTAAATGCCCCCTCAAAAGGTCAATTTGTCCATCAAGTTTTAAAAGGGCACAATGAAGTAAGAATTCTATAAAAATACTTCTCCTGAAAAAGTATTTTTATAGATATTTAAGGATCTAAACTAACTTATACATTCAACTTCATAGTCATAAAGGTACAATAAAATAGGGACATCTATTTATTAGAAGTCCCCATATACAAGTTAATTTATTATACTAAAACAATATTTGAAAGGAAATTATACTATGGGCAAAGATAAGCGTCAATCGACATTTAGTATTGGCTGGGAAAAACGTAGTAATGGTCAGATTACAAAACCTAATAAGCCCAATAATCCACCCCCACCACCAAAAAAGAATTCTAAGAGTTAGAATAGTTATTTATATCGAAATTTTGACTAAAAAAATTAACCGGAAAATAGTATTCAACGATTTCTATATTGTGAGTAGCATCAATATAAATACATTTATGTTCAAAATATTCTTTCCAGTCTTCACTATCTAGCCACTCTGCATAAACAGGGTGGCTATTTACTTTCACAATAAAATTATCATCATCACCAAATGACATTCCTTCAAGTTTTCCAATCGCAATTCTTTTTCCATTTCTAATAACTTCTACCAAATGCTCATTCCCATCCATTAAATTGCTATCAGAAATAGTTCTATCTTGATTATAGACATATCCAGTTAACCTTTTTGTAATATTATCTACAATATACTTTATAAGTCTTTTTATCAATAACTGCCATAGTATTCCTATTATAATTCCACTACCAATAGCAATACCAGTATATAATAAAATTTGTTTTGGTTCTTTACTTAGATTCTTTAAATCCCAATCATTACATATAAATAATACAAGAATAGGAATTAATGAAAAAATAGAATACATAAAATAGTTTAATACTTGATCTAAATTTGAATATTTTTTTCTAACATCCCCCAATATTCGAGCCGTTTCTTTAGCTATAAACCCAGGTGCTAGTAATAAAATTATTTCAACATAATGTTCCATTATCTCACCTCTTTCTTTATTGAATATATCATGATTCTCAGTTCACCGCATCATATTATTAGATTAATCATAACCATCCGTAAAACGGGTGATTTGCTCTGACCCTATAAGGGTCTTTCTCTAGTGGTGGCCCTCTAAAGAGGGCATTGAATGATCTGACAACCACTCTATTACCACTGGCTGCTCCCTACTCGGGGGCTTTTATTTTGCCTATTTTACCAGCTCACCCGTAAACGGGTCGGTGTATTCTTTAAAGTTTAATGTATCTTGAGCTATATCTTCTTGTAGTTGATTGCGAATATACTATTCTATCGCTCCTTCATATCGTCCCACCATATCCACATAATATTCTCTACACCAGAAATGTCTATTTCCATACTTATATTTTAAATTTGCGTGTTTATCAAATATCATAAGGCTACTTTTACTTTTTAAATATCCCATAAAACTCGATATGCTTAAATGTGGTGGAATAGTTACTAGCATATGGATATGATCTGGGCAGCATTCTGCTTCTATAATATCTACATTTTTTCTATTGCATAAATCTCTTAAAATTTTACCTATATCAGCTTTTATCCGACCATAAATTATTTACCTTCTATACTTTGGAGCAAAAACAATATGATATTTACATCTCCATTTACTATGTGATAAGCTTTTTACGT